>Ga0306871_1000087_pt1 | contig 38559 bp, 30 predicted proteins | sample AntRauMeHopE1497_FD_190447 | JGI IMG/M metagenome (GOLD analysis project Ga0306871, IMG submission 190447) | Saline lake microbial communities from Rauer Islands, Antarctica - Metagenome Hop E1 #497 (v2) (version 2) | ecosystem: Environmental > Aquatic > Non-marine Saline and Alkaline > Saline ... | reverse complement strand
CAAACGCTGAGGCAGAGCCACCGTATGTTTTTGCTAGAACTGTACTGATAGCCGCAGTTAGCGTTGTTTTACCGTGGTCAACGTGGCCAATTGTGCCAACGTTAACATGCGGTTTTTTACGTTCAAACTTTGCTTTTGCCATTGCTTTTATTTCCTAAGTTTAACGCCCGTTCCAACATTAGACCGGACCAAATTCATCTTTACATGCGAACATCAATAATGGCTTTCGCTACATTACTGGCGACTTCTGCATAATTGTGAAATTCCATTGAATATGACGCCCTGCCCTGCGTTTGTGAACGCAAAGAAGTCGCATAGCCAAACATTTCAGAAAGGGGCACTTTAGCACGCACAATTTTTATGCCTGCAACGCCATCTTCCATACCATCTACCATTCCTCTGCGGCGGTTAATGTCACCAACAACATCGCCCATCCAATCTTCAGGAGTAGTTACTTCAACTTTCATCATAGGCTCTAACAAAACTGGTTTAGCTTTTGCCGCGCCTTCCTTAAACCCCATAGACGCTGCAATCTTAAACGCCATCTCAGAGGAATCAACATCATGATATGAACCGTCATACAATGTCACTTTAATATCTAGCATAGGATACCCTGCTAGCACACCATTTTGAAGCTGTTCTTCACAGCCTTTTTTAATTGCGGGGATAAACTCATTTGGTATAGTGGCGCCTACGATATCATTTACAAACTCAAATCCTGCACCCTCTTCTAATGGTTCTATGCGCAGCCATACATGACCAAACTGGCCGCGGCCACCCGACTGACGAACAAACTTTCCTTCAGACTCAACACTGTTGCGAATAGTTTCACGATAGGCCACCTGCGGCTTACCCACGTTGCACATGACATTAAACTCCCGTTTCATGCGCTCTACAATAATGTCTAGGTGTAACTCGCCCATACCAGAGATAATTGTTTGCCCTGATTCGTCGTCTGTGCGCACTTTGAAAGAAGGATCCTCTGCCGCTAATTTACCTAAAGCAACACCCATTTTTTCTTGATCAACTAATGATTTTGGTTCTACTGCAATAGAAATTACTGGGTCAGGAAAATCCATTTTTTCTAAGGTAATAATATGCTGCGGTGAACATAATGTTTCACCTGTTGTGACGTCCTTTAATCCTATGGCCGCTGCAATATCACCGGCATACACTTCTTTAAGTTCAGCTCGATCATTTGCGTGCATTTGTACCATGCGACCTATGCGCTCTTTTTTACCTTTAATAGGATTATAAACAGAATCGCCAGTTTTCATTACGCCAGAGTAAACTCTGAAAAAAGTTAAAGTTCCTACAAATGGATCACTCGCTATTTTGAACGCTAGGGCAGCAAAGGGTTCATTGTCGTTTGAATGACGTTCGGCTTCTGTTTCTTTACCGTCATCGAGTATACCAGTGATAGCTTTTACTTCTGTTGGAGAAGGTAAAAAATCAACAACTGCATCTAGTACCGCTTGAACACCTTTATTTTTGAATGCGGAACCGCAGGTGGCAAGTACAATTTCGTTATTAAGAGTGCGTACGCGCAAGCCTTGCTTTATTTCTACTTCGCTTAGCTCTTCACCATTTATGTATTTATCCATTAACTCATCATTAGCTTCAGCAGCGGCCTCTACCATTTCTAAGCGAAACTGTTTAGCTCTTTCAAAATGATCAGCAGGGATATCTTCGTATGTAAAACTTAAACCTTTATCTTCTTCGTTCCAGTTAATTGCCTTCATTTTAATCAGATCAATTACACCCCTGAACGCTTCTTCAGCGCCAATACTTATTTGGATTGGCACGCAATTAGCGCCTAAGCGTTTGCGAATTTGTTTCACTACGCGTTCAAAATCAGCCCCCGCTCTATCCATCTTATTTACAAACACTATACGCGGAACTTCGTATTTGTCGGCTTGACGCCAAACTGTTTCAGACTGTGGTTCGACCCCTGAAGAGGCACAAAAAACGACGACTGCACCGTCTAATACTCTGAGTGAACGCTCGACCTCAATAGTGAAGTCAACGTGTCCAGGGGTGTCTATAATATTTATGCGATGCTGCTCAAATTGCTGCTGCATACCTGACCAAAAGCAAGTAGTTGCAGCAGAGGTAATAGTAATACCGCGTTCTTGTTCTTGCTCCATCCAATCCATTGTGGCCGCACCGTCGTGTACTTCACCTAACTTATGTGAAATACCAGTATAGAAAAGCACACGTTCAGTGGTGGTAGTTTTACCAGCATCTACGTGAGCAACTATGCCTATATTCCGATAGTGATGAATGGGTGTTTGTCGCGCCATTTTGGTTTGGATTCTCTATTAACTATTGTAAAAGAATAAAAGGGGTGAAACATCTGTGGGCTGTTCGTTTTCCACTTCTTTTTTTCTCTCTTTAAAATTGCAAAACAGTCTGCCCTATTCAGGCAGACTGTTACAGTTTCTCTATTGACTTCTTTACTACCAGCGGTAGTGAGCAAATGCTTTGTTAGCTTCTGCCATGCGGTGAACGTCTTCACGTTTCTTAACCGCACTACCTTTGCTGTCTTGCGCATCAATCATTTCTGCAGCTAAACGCTGAGCCATGGATTTTTCGCCACGTTTACGTGCCGCTTCAACCATCCAACGCATACCTAGCGCGTTACGACGTACTGGACGAACTTCTACAGGTACTTGGTACGTAGAACCACCAACACGACGAGATTTAACCTCTACTGTGGGGCGGATGTTGTCTAGCGCGTCTTCAAACACGTCTAAATGTGGTTTGCCGGTTTTTTCAGCAACAATTTCAAGGGCACCGTATACGATTTTTTCAGCGGTTGATTTCTTGCCGTCGAGCATTACGACATTCATAAACTTTGCAAGCAACTCTGATTTAAACTTTGGATCTGGTAGGATTTTTCTTTGACCTACGACTCGTCTTCTTGGCATCTTAATTCTCCGTGGAATTCAGGGGTTTCCCAAAACTCTAATTTAATAGTTTGGCCTTACTAACGGAGAACCGTTAAGACTTCGGCCTTTTTGCGCCGTACTTAGAACGGGCCTGTCTGCGAGCGGTAACCCCTGAACAATCCAGCGTACCGCGAACGGTGTGATAACGAACACCTGGTAAATCTTTTACGCGGCCACCGCGGATAAGTACCACACTGTGCTCTTGTAAGTTGTGACCTTCACCACCAATGTATGAAGACACTTCAAAACCGTTTGTTAAGCGAACACGACATACTTTACGCATGGCCGAGTTTGGCTTCTTTGGTGTGGTAGTATATACGCGAGTACATACACCACGGCGTTGTGGGCAGGCTTGTAAAGCAGCTACGTTAGATTTCTCTACCGGCTTTTTACGGGGCTTACGCACTAACTGGTTAACTGTTGCCATTAACTAGCTCCTGATTATAACTAAAATGTCCGCTGGTTATTTACCATATTACGGATGCTATTTGCAAAAATATAAAGCATTGATTTACTTTATAAAATTACTGCTCGTTTACCCTCTAAAAATTATTTAGCCTCGCTTTTTGCACCACATATAAGGTACTGTAAGCGGTAGAAGCATAAAATTTGGGTCGCGGAATATTATAGATCAAACGCCTAGATGTCAAGTGAATTGGGCTGACATGGGGGCCTTTACTTAGGCAATGTTGTAAAATAAAAAATCTAGTATAAAACAGCCGATTATCTTTTTCACATTCCATTTGTAAGCTTTTTATTACTATTGTTGGAGGAACAGGGTGAATCTCACCTGAATTGAAAGCTCCGTAGCCAATAAAAAAGCAAGGACTAGAATCAGACCTTGCTTTTAATATTGCTGTAATCATTCTAGTAAGTACAAGCCTTACTATAAATGAGGCATCAAAGAATCATATTTCTATGCGTCGTCATTACCTGCATTTAAGGCTTCAGCAAGCTGAGCTTGGGCTTCATCAGCAGAAACTGATATAGAAGCTTCTGCTCTTAATGCTGCTTTGCGTGCAGAACGCTTTTGGTGATAAGCAAAACCAGTACCCGCGGGTATTAGTCTACCTACAATTACATTTTCTTTAAGGCCACGCAATTCATCTTCTTTCCCTTGTACTGCGGCTTCGGTAAGCACACGAGTCGTTTCTTGGAAAGATGCCGCAGAAATAAACGATTCTGTCGACAGCGACGCCTTGGTAATACCCAAAAGCTGTATTTCGTAAGTCGCAGGAATTTTACCTTGCTTTTCAAGTTCGCGGTTAGCAATCTTGACTTGTGCCACTTCAACCTGCTCACCTTCAAGCAAATTGCTGTCACCGGCGTAGGTAATCATACACTTACGTAGCATTTGCCTAATAACGACTTCAATGTGCTTATCGTTAATTTTCACACCCTGCAAACGGTAAACTTCTTGTACTTCGTTGACGATGTAGTTTGCGACTGCACTTACGCCACGTAAACGTAAAATATCATGTGGTGATTCAGGTCCGTCAGAAACAACTTCGCCTTTCTCAACCGACTCACCTTCAAACACGTTAAGGTGTCGCCATTTCTGGATCATCTCTTCGTAAGCACCATTTGCGTTTAGGCTGACCGTAAGCTTCTGCTTACTATCGGGCTTAGGTGTAATGGTTAAACGCTTCTTGCTCTTAGTTTCGTTACCAAAACCAATAACACCCGAAATCTCTGCCAAAATTGCAGGTTCTTTAGGCTTGCGCGCTTCGAATAAATCAGCAACACGCGGTAGACCACCCGTAATGTCACGGGTTTTCGAACTCTCTTGAGGAATACGCGCTAATACATCACCTTCTTGCGCTGTTTTACCATCAATTGCTTCTATAGTCGTAAAGCTTGGCAGACGAATTTCCTGCAAAGCGCCACCTTCACTTTCGAGTATAAGCTTAGGTTCTTTCGCATTCGCTTTAGACAAATCTTTCACTACAACACGAGCTATACCCGTTAGCTCATCTTGCTGTGTTTCGGTGTTGGTGTCATCAATATCTGCAAATGTGATCTTAGAAACGCGCTCTGTAACAATCGGGTGACTATGTGGTTCCCATGCTGCTACGATGTCGCCTGAGGCAATGCCTGCACCGTCGTCTACCGACAATATAGAACCGTATGGCAATTTGTAACGTTCTTTCTCACGACCTTGGTCATCAATAACCGTTAGCTCACTTGAACGCGAGACTATTACGATCTTGCCGTCAGTATTACGTACGGTTTTGGCGTTATGCAGTTTCAAGGTACCGGTTGTTTTGACCTGTACGTTGTTTTCTGCCGACGCACGCGATGCCGCCCCACCAATGTGGAAGGTACGCATAGTAAGCTGTGTGCCTGGTTCACCAATTGACTGAGCTGCTATTACACCAACAGATTCACCTGAGCCTACCATGTGTCCGCGCGCTAGGTCACGACCGTAGCAGTTGGCGCATACACCGTGATCGTTATCACAGGTAATAACCGAGCGTACAATAATTTCATCAACCGAATTCGCTTCAAGCATGTCGACCAAGTGCTCGTCTAGTAAAACGTTACGCTTTACTAAGACAACCGTTTTGGTACCTGGCTTAATTACGTCTACGGCAACTACTCGACCAAGTACACGCTCACGCAATGGCTCAACAACATCACCACCTTCGATAAGCGGCTTCATAATAACACCTTCATAGGTGCCACAATCGTCATTGGTAATAACCAAATCTTGTGCAACATCAACTAAACGGCGCGTTAAGTAACCTGAGTTCGCTGTTTTAAGCGCGGTGTCGGCTAAACCTTTACGCGCTCCGTGAGTCGATATAAAGTACTGCTGTACGTTTAAACCTTCGCGGAAGTTAGCGATGATGGGTGTCTCAATGATTGAGCCATCTGGTTTAGCCATTAGTCCCCGCATACCTGCTAGCTGTCGTATTTGTGCAGGGCTACCACGAGCACCTGAATCAGCCATCATGTAAACCGAGTTAAACGACTGCTGCTGTTCTTCAACGCCATCACGGTTAATAACAGTTTCTACTTTCAAGTTATCCATCATCGCTTTTGCAACTTCGTCATTGGCACGTGACCAAATGTCGATAACTTTGTTGTAGCGTTCACCTGCAGTCACTAAACCAGAGTTGAACTGTTCCTGAATTTCAATTACTTCAGCTTCAGCTGCGGCAACGAGTTCTTTCTTCGCCGCTGGAATAACCATGTCATCTATACCAACAGATGCACCCGCAATCATCGCGTAATGAAAACCGGTATACATTATTTGGTCAGCCGCAATAACGGTGTCTTTCAAACCAAGAGTACGATAGCAAGCATTTAACAACTTAGAAATTTGCTTCTTGCCCATCGCAGTGTTAATAATTTCAAAAGGTAAGCCTTTTGGTAAGATCAACGAGAATATAGCGCGTCCAACGGTAGTATCCGTTAGCGTTATTTTCTCTACTTTGGTGCCGTCTTCAGCAACATCATATTCAGTAATACGGACTTTTACGCGAGCATGCAGTTCAGCATGCTCTGTACGGTACGCTTTTTCAGCTTCGTTGGGGCTGGTAAATACCATGCCTTCACCTTTACCGTTGACACGGTCGCGCGTTAGGTAATACAACCCTAATACAACATCTTGTGAGGGAACAATGATTGGCTCACCATTAGCCGGTGACAATATGTTGTTAGTAGACATCATAAGGGCACGTGATTCAAGCTGCGCTTCAATGGTTAACGGTACGTGAACCGCCATTTGGTCGCCATCGAAGTCAGCGTTGTAGGCTGCACATACTAATGGGTGCAATTGAATCGCTTTACCTTCAATTAAGATGGGCTCGAAAGCTTGAATACCAAGTCTGTGAAGCGTGGGTGCGCGGTTAAGTAGCACTGGGTGTTCACGAATAACTTCGTCTAAAACATCCCATACTTCTGGCGCTTCACGTTCTACTAACTTCTTCGCTGCTTTGATAGTAGTGGCTAAACCACGGCCTTCTAATTTGCCGTAAATAAATGGCTTGAATAACTCAAGTGCCATTTTCTTAGGCAAACCACACTGGTGTAAACGCAGTGTAGGACCAACGGTAATAACTGAACGGCCAGAGTAATCGACACGCTTGCCTAGTAAGTTTTGACGGAAACGGCCCTGCTTACCTTTTATCATGTCAGCAAGTGACTTAAGTGGGCGTTTGTTAGAGCCTGTTATGGCTCTGCCGCGACGGCCGTTGTCGAGCAAGGCGTCAACCGCTTCTTGGAGCATACGTTTTTCGTTGCGCACAATAATGTCGGGCGCAGCTAAGTCTAACAGGCGCTTTAAGCGATTGTTACGGTTAATGACACGGCGATATAAATCGTTCAAGTCAGACGTTGCAAAACGTCCACCGTCTAGCGGAACTAATGGGCGCAATTCTGGTGGTAACACTGGCAAAATTGTTAGAATCATCCACTCAGGTTTGTTGCCCGACTGTTGGAATGATTCTAGCAGCTTTAAACGCTTGGTGATTTTTTTACGTTTCGTTTCAGACGTTACGCTTGGTAATTCTTCGCGCATAGCTGCCACGTCAGAATCTACGTTTAGGGCTTTTAGCAGTTCAAATACTGCTTCAGCGCCCATTTTAGCCTCAAACTCGTCTCCATGCTCTTCTAATGAATCAAGATACTCTTCTTCATTTAGCAAGCTTCCTTGAACAAGCTCGGTCATGCCCGGCTCAGTTACTACGTAAGATTCAAAATACAACACGCGTTCAATATCACGCAAAGTCATATCAAGCATTAAGCCAATTCTTGAAGGTAGTGATTTTAAGAACCAAATATGTGCCACTGGGCTTGCAAGGTCAATGTGACCCATGCGCTCTCTGCGTACTTTGGTTAACGTAACTTCAACGCCACATTTTTCACAAATAACACCGCGGTGTTTTAGGCGTTTATACTTTCCACACAGGCATTCGTAGTCTTTTACAGGACCAAAAATACGTGCACAGAATAAACCGTCTCGTTCAGGTTTGAAAGTACGGTAGTTGATTGTTTCAGGTTTTTTAACCTCACCAAACGACCATGAACGGATCTGCTCAGGTGAAGCAAGGCCAATTTTGATATTATCAAATTCTTCGGTCTTGTTTTGCTGCTTAATAAACTTTAATAAGTCTTTCACATTTCTCTCCCAACGGAGTTTGTATTATCAGCCCTTGCTAGTGACTTATTAACCTTAATAACTCACTAACTCGGGCCAACCTGTAGATTTGCTAGGCTTTTTCAAGCACTTGGTAGCGCGGCCTACTGTTCTTCAAGTTCTATGTTAATACCCAACGAACGGATTTCTTTCAACAATACGTTGAACGACTCTGGCATGCCAGGCTCCATTCTATGGTCACCGTCAACAATGTTTTTATACATTTTGGTACGACCGTTGACATCATCAGACTTAACAGTAAGCATTTCCTGCAAGGTATAAGCGGCACCGTAAGCTTCAAGTGCCCATACTTCCATCTCACCGAAGCGCTGACCACCAAACTGTGCTTTACCACCAAGAGGTTGCTGTGTAACAAGGCTGTAAGAACCGGTAGAACGAGCATGCATTTTATCGTCTACTAGGTGGTTCAGTTTCAACATATACATATAACCAACCGTCACTGGACGTTCAAAAGCACGACCCGTACGACCATCAAACAATGTAATCTGACCCGACTCTGGAATATCAGCTAGCCTCAACATTTCTTTAATTTCGCCTTCATTGGCGCCATCAAAGACTGGTGTTGCTACTGGTACACCTTTACGCAAGTTTTGCGCTAAGCGTTTTACAGCTTCGTCGTCAAAATCGTCAATGTTCACAGCTTGATGCGACTTACCCAGGCTATAAATTTCCTGTAAGAATACACGTAACTTGGCCACTTCCTGCTGTTCTTTAATCATGCGATCAATCTTCACGCCTAAACCATGTGCAGCCATACCCAAGTGAGTTTCAAGGATTTGCCCAATGTTCATTCGTGATGGAACACCCAGCGGGTTCAGTACGATGTCTACCGGCGTACCGTCGGCATCGTAAGGCATATCTTCTACAGGTTGAATCGCTGAAATAACACCTTTATTACCGTGACGACCAGCCATTTTATCACCCGGCTGAATGCTACGTTTGACCGCCAAATACACTTTCACAATTTTCAGAACGCCTGGTGCTAAATCATCACCTTGGGTGATTTTGCGACGCTTAGTCTCAAACTTCTTGTCGAAGTCATTTTTAATTTCTGAATACTGCTCAGCGTTTTGGTCAAGTTCGTTTTGTGCATCTTCGTCTTTAAGGGCAATATCGAACCATTTTTCACGCGGCAAACCGTCAAGTCTAGCGGGATCAATATCGAACTTAAGCAGTAAAGCATGTGCACGGGCAAATATGCCGTCTGCAAGAATACCAAACTCATCACCTAAATCTTTTTTGACTTCGCGAAGCTGCATGTCTTCAATTTCAACCGCACGCTTGTCTTTTTCAACGCCATCGCGAGTAAAGACTTGCACGTCAATTACGGTGCCAGTTACTGAATTAGGCACTCGTAAAGAAGTATCTTTAACGTCTGACGCCTTTTCACCAAATATGGCTCTTAGTAACTTCTCTTCTGGGGTAAGCTGTGTTTCGCCTTTTGGCGTTACTTTACCTACTAGTATGTCGCCGCCTTTAACTTCAGCGCCAATATAGACAACACCCGATTCATCTAGTTTTCCTAAGGCAGACTCGCCAACGTTAGGAATATCACCGCTTATTTCTTCAGGACCAAGCTTAGTATCGCGAGCAATACAGCTGAGTTCTTGAATGTGAATAGTGGTGAATCTATCTTCTTCTGCAACGCGCTCTGAAATAAGAATTGAATCTTCGAAGTTATAACCATTCCAAGGCATAAATGCGATGCGCATATTTTGACCCAAGGCCAGCTCACCCAAATCGGTAGATGGACCATCGGCCAGCACGTCACCACGAACAACCGGCTCGCCGATGTTGCATGTTGGCCGCTGATTTATACATGTGTTTTGGTTAGAACGAGTGTATTTAGTCAAATTATAAATGTCGATACCAGCTTCGCCTGGCAGCGTTTCATCTTCACTAACTTTTACAACAATGCGAGAGGCATCAACGTAACTTACCTGTCCACCGCGCTTCGCAACAACCGTTACGCCGGAGTCAACCGCAACGGTCTTCTCCATGCCGGTACCGACTAATGGCTTATCAGCCTTTAAAGTAGGAACGGCTTGACGCTGCATGTTTGAACCCATCAGTGCACGGTTAGCATCATCGTGTTCTAGGAACGGGATAATACTGGCAGCAATGGACACAATTTGCTGTGGAGAAACATCCATGTAAGAAATATCTTCTTTTTGTACAAGGATGTTTTCGCCACGCTGACGGCAAGCAATTAGTAAATCAACAAGATTGTTATTGTCATCAAGTGTGACGTTTGCCTGTGCAATTGCATACTGGCCTTCTTCAATTGCCGATAGATATTCAATATCGTCGGTAACTGCGCCTTTAATGACTTTACGATAAGGGGTTTCTAAGAAACCAAAATCGTTTGTTCGGGCAAAGCTTGAAAGCGAGTTAATCAAACCAATGTTTGGACCTTCTGGCGTTTCAATTGGACATACACGACCGTAATGGGTCGGATGTACATCACGTACTTCAAATCCAGCACGTTCTCGCGTTAAACCACCCGGGCCTAAAGCAGAAATACGACGTTTATGAGTTACTTCTGAAAGCGGATTGTTTTGGTCCATAAACTGCGACAGCTGACTTGAACCAAAGAACTCTTTAACCGCAGCAGAGATAGGCTTTGCATTAATGAGGTCTTGGGGCATAATCGCATCAAGGTCGCCTAAACTTAAACGTTCTTTGACAGCACGTTCAACGCGCACTAAACCAACACGGAATTGGTTTTCGGCCATTTCGCCAACAGAACGAATTCTGCGGTTACCTAAATGGTCGATGTCATCAACTTCGTCTTTGCCGTCACGTATCGTGATTAACTGCTTCATAACCGCGATAATATCTTCTTTGCCTAAAATACCGGGGCCAGTTGGCTCGTCACGACCTAATCGACGGTTAAACTTCATGCGTCCAACAGCTGATAAGTCGTAGCGATCTTCAGAGAAAAATAAGTTGTCAAATAAGTTTTCAGCAGCGTCTTTTGTAGGTGGTTCACCAGGACGCATCATACGATAAATTTCAACTAAAGCTTCTAAACGATTATTAGAAGGGTCAACATTTACCGTGCTTGAAATATACGAACCATGATCAAGCTCATTGATATAAAGCGTATTGAATACTTTAATGTCAGCGGCTTTTAGAGCAAGTAACAACTCAAGCGTTAGTTCTTGGTTTGCCTCAGCAACCACTTCACCTGTACTTTCATCTACATAGCTTTTGTCTAAAACTTTACCGACTAAATATTCAGCTGGTACAACAAGTTCCTTTATTTTTGCTTTTTCGAGCGAACGCGTATGACGAGCCGATATACGACGGCCAGCTTCTACTATTACTTCGCCTTTTTTACCAAGTATATCAAATTGAGCTGTTTCGCCACGAAGACGTTCTGGTACTACATCCATCATGTAGTTGTCGCCGTCAATACGCACCGACACTTTATCAAAGAAGCGATCGAGGATCTCTTCTGTGCCCATATCTAAAGCACGTAATATAATAGTTGCCGGCAGTTTGCGGCGACGATCTATACGTACAAACAAATTATCTTTGGGGTCAAATTCAAAATCTAACCAAGAACCACGGTATGGAATAACACGCGCGTTATAGAGTACTTTGCCTGACGAGTGAGTTTTGCCCTTATCGTGATCAAAGAACACACCCGGCGAACGATGCAATTGTGAAACAATAACACGCTCAGTACCGTTAATAACGAATGTACCGTTATTGGTCATTAATGGGATCTCGCCCATATAGACTTCTTGTTCTTTTATGTCTTTTACAGTGCCTGCTGCTGCTTCTTTATCAAACAAAACTAGTCTTAATTTGACGCGCAGTGGCGCCGAATAAGTGACACCACGAATTTGACATTCTTTAACGTCAAAAACAGGCTCGCCTAGACGATAAGCTACATACTGTAATTCAGAATTACCTGAATAACTTTTTATTGGAAAAACTGATCGAAATGCAGACTCTAAACCATATTGGCCGTCAAGATCTTGTTCAATAAATTTCTTAAATGAGTCCAGTTGTATTGAGAGAAGGTATGGAATTTCCAATACCTGCGGGCGCTTGCCAAAATCCTTACGGATACGTTTTTTTTCACTATAAGAGTAAACCATGGGTTCCTCAGTCGTCTGATTTAAGACCCAACCTGTTACACGGCTGTCGGGTGGACAGCTTTATATGTGCAACAAACTTCCAATACCCTTTAACTGCTTGGGTGGTAATTAAAGCTAAGACTCATACGAACAGTATTGATATGCACCACACACAAAATATAAGTTCATAAAATCCAAGCTTTGCAACGATACCACGCAAACCATAAATCACAAATAAAGGGAGTAAACTTTGTAATTTACCTGCGCTTATTTTTATTTACACATAGCGCAAAAAGGCTGATGATTAGAAATCATCAGCCTTGACCGTTTTAACGGGTCAGTAGTTAGCAAAAAACTAATTACTTAATTTCAACTGTTGCGCCTGCTTCTTCAAGCGTCGCCTTCAGTGCTTCAGCGTCTGCTTTAGAAACGCCTTCTTTAATCGCCTTAGGAGCTGATTCTACAACATCTTTAGCTTCTTTTAAGCCAAGACCTGTAGCGCTACGTACAGCTTTAATAACACCAACTTTAGCGGCACCAAAGGAAGTAAGAATTACGTCAAATTCTGTTTGCTCTTCCTCTGCTTCTGCTGCTGCTGCTGGGCCAGCTGCTACGGCTACGGCTGCTTGCGCAGACACACCGAATTTTTCTTCAGCTGCTTCAATCAATTCAACTAAGTCCATTACTGGCATCTCAGCGATTGCGTTTAATATATCTTCTTTTGTTAGAGCCATTTCTCTAAACTCCTGGGTATAATGTTAAAAATTCAAATTGCCAAAAACACAAATTACTTAGTGTCTTTGATCGCCGCCAATACACGTGCAAACTTAGTTGGTATTTCGTTAAGTGTTTGAACGAATTTCCCAACAGGTGCCTTGAAGGTAGCAAGTAACTGTGCCAATGCTTCATCTCTGGTAGGTAACGATGCCACTGCGTCTAATTTCTCTGGACCCAATAAACCATTGCCTAACGTTAATGCCGTTACTTTTAACTTTGGATTTTTCTTCGAGAAGTCTCTAAAAAGACGTGCTGCTGCACCAGGTGCATCAAGAGAAAAACCATAAATTAATTGACCGGTTAACGCAGAATCAATATCTGCAAACTTACTGTCAGACAAGCCACGTTTAGCAAGGGTGTTTCTAATAACTTTTAGATACACACCTTGTTCACGAGCCTGAACGCGAAGAGTAGTTAATTCTCCAACTTCCATACCACGGTATTCAGCGACGGCAACAGATAAAGCACGAGAAGCGACATCGGAAATTTCCGCGACGATTTCTTTTTTTGCTGCTAAGCCTAGTGCCACTGAGTTCACCTCATTTAATTTCTGCTATACTTTGCATTTACATGCATCGAACAACAGGATTACAGATTGATACATTCATATACTACAAAACTACTCATGTACCGCTCTACGGTGTTCATTTCCCAGAGAGTCTGGGTTGAATTCACCATCTGCGCAGGAACTGATTAAGAACCACATTTACCTTTATAAAAAGAATGTAAAAGATCTCTTACGTCTTTTACTGCGGTTCGCCTGCGGTCTTGGACGGGAGCTTGTATTTACTAAATGAACATTACGAATAAGCTCATATATGTAAATTAGCTCCAACCCACAACCTTTTGTAAAAAGTAGCTTAAACCTGCGTTAGAGAACTTTGGTCAACAGTTAAACCTGCACCCATCGTTGTGCTTAAACTTACTTTCCCAATGAATATGCCTTTTGCAGAACTTGGCTTAGCTTTACGCAAAGCGCTCATCAATGCTTCAAGGTTTTCTTTAATTGCATTTGGCTCAAATGCAATTTTACCAATACTGGCGTGAATTATGCCATTTTTATCATTACGATATCTAACTTGGCCAGCTTTTGCATTTTTTACAGCGGTAGCCACATCAGGAGTAACAGTGCCGGTTTTCGGATTAGGCATTAAGCCACGAGGACCTAAAATTTGACCTAATTGACCAACCACACGCATTGCGTCTGGACTAGCCACTACTACATCAAAATTCATTTCACCTTTTTTAACTAGCTCAGCTAAGTCTTCCATACCAACAATGTCAGCACCGGCGGCTTTAGCGGCTTCAACGTTAGCGCCTTGAGTAAACACAGCGACACGTACATCTTTACCAGTACCGTTAGGCAACACAGTTGCGCCGCGAACGTTTTGGTCAGATTTACGTGCATCAATGCCAAGGTTTACGGCAACGTCAATGCTTTCGGCAAATTTAACGGTTGAAAGTTCTTTTAATAAAGCAATTGCTTCATCAAATTCATATTCTTTAGTGCTACTTACTTTTTCAGCAATGGCACGAGCGCGTTTTGATAATTTAGCCATCGTCTTATCCTTCTACCTTTAAGCCCATACTACGGGCAGAGCCAGCAATAGTTTTACAGGCTGCATCCATATCGGAAGCAGTTAAATCAGGTTCTTTAAGTGTCGCAATTTCTTCTAACTGCGCACGTGTTACCGTACCCACCTTCTCGGTATTAGGACGACCTGAGCCGCTTTTCACGCCAGCTGCTTTGAGCAGCAAATACGCGGCAGGCGGGGTCTTAGTTTCAAAGGTAAATGAACGATCTTCATATACGGTAATAACGACTGGAACCGGAGCGCCTTTTTCAAGTGCGTCTGTCTTAGCATTGAATGCTTTACAGAATTCCATAATATTTACGCCGTGTTGACCAAGTGCTGGACCAACTGGGGGACTCGGGTTTGCTTTACCTGCAGCAACCTGAAGCTTAATTAAGCCTGAGACTTTCTTCGCCATTGATTTATTTCTCTATTTTGTGGGTATAGCGCCTAAAAGATACAAGAGAATATCTTCTGTAACGGCTTCCCGTATGTAAATTGGGCGCGAATGATATGCTTTTAACAACATAAATGCAACCATGATTTATATGTTTCTAGTTGCGCTTTGTTTTTCAGCTGATTTGCTTTTCAACTGAAAAACATGCATAAAAACAGATGCGGAGCTAGTCTATAGTGGAAATTGATTAAAATAAAGGCTTATTCACAGTCTTTTGGTTTTAGTAAGTCTAGTACATTAATCTCTTTTTTGTGGGATTGATTGCTGTTTTATCGTAGGACTTCGGCCTATCTTATTTGCGTTTCAAAATCAGCGTTTCTAGCATAAACGTAGTGTTGTGATTCTTATGAACAGTAAGAATGCCTATACTTATATTACCCGTGACTTTTATTTGCTGATTAATTTACACTAGTTCCAAAATCACATAGAGCAAGTGCTCGGCCAGTACCACAATTCAATCTGCGTTAGTTTTACTAACACCCATTAAAAATTGATCCCCTGGCGTTATTAAATAACGAAGTACTAATGCAATATCAAAACTAAGTGTAAAAGCTTGGTTGGCAAAGCCATTTACACATGTTTCATCCTCTATTTTTCCTCTGAAAATTAAAAAATTGTAACAATACATCCGAAATTTAAGATTTGAGAGTATAAGTAAGGAGTGATTCACAAGAATTACCAACAAAAAAATTAACCAGTTAAGGAATACACATGAAATTATTAAATATTAAATCTTTGTTTGTCGCAGTTGTTGCCACATTCGCTATCGTAGCAGCTGCACAGGCAGACCACCACGGGACTAAACAGGATATCGTAGACGTTGCTGCGAGTAACCCAGATTTTTCCACACTGGTAGCCGCTGTAAAAGCAGCTGACCTAGTTGATGCTTTGAAAGGTGATGGCCCATTGACGGTATTTGCACCTACAAACGCTGCATTTGCCAAATTACCTGCAGGAACAGTAGAAGATCTTCTAAAGCCAGAAAATAAAGACAAACTTGTGTCAATCCTTACCTATCATGTGGTGGCTGGAAAAGTAATGGCAGCTGACGTGGTTACTGTAGATTCTGCGACCAGCCTTCAGGGTCAGACAATTGATGTGACTGTTGACGGTGATAAAGTAATGGTAAATAACGCGAACGTAGTGGCGACAGACATTGCTGCAAGCAACGGCGTAATCCACGTAATTGATACCGTATTGTTACCAAAGTCATAATCTGTGAATCATGGCAGTTATTTAAGTAAGTCTCTTTTATGATTGTTAAGATATTCAGTAGTAGATAGAAAAAAAGCCTAACGATGTTAGGCTTTTTTTATGTTAATTGGCTTGCTACGAAAAAGGCCTTACCCTTTTTCCACTTGGCTAAACTCTAGTTCTACCGGTGTTGAACGACCAAATATTAACACAGACACTTTCAGGCGACTCTTCTCATAATCTACCTCTTCAACCATACCGTTAAAATCAGCAAATGGACCATCCGTAACGCGAACAGCTTCACCCGGTTCAAACAATGTTTTAGGCTTGGGCTTATCAACGCCTTCTTCTAATCTATTGAGAATCGCATCCGCTTCTTTTTGCGTAATCGGCATAGGACGGTCTGAGGTACCACCAATAAAACCTAATACGCGCGGAATGCTTTTAACTAAGTGCCATGAATCTTCATTCATCTCCATTTGAACAAGCACATAACCGGGGAAAAACTTACGCTCTGATTTGCGCTTTTGGCCTGCACGCATTTCTACAATTTCTTCAGTAGGAACAAGTATATCGCCGAAGTAATCTTCCATAGCGTGCATTTTGATGTATTCTTCTAAGGTCTTTTTAACACGTCCTTCATACTGAGAAAACGCTTGTACTACATACCATCTCTTGTCGGCCATAGCTTATACTCCAATACCGGTTACTAATCCCACTACCCAAACAATGATCATGTCGATGAAATACAACATTAAACCAACGAGTGCGGTAGCAGCCAAAATAACTAAGGTCATGCGCACAACTTCTTGACGCGTTGGCCATACAACTTTTCTAACTTCAATTCGAGCGTCTTTTGCAAACTGCAAAAACGTTTTACCCTTAAAAGTAGTCGCTGAAATAAAACCTGCCACTACTACAATTGCTACGGCGCCTAAGGCTCTGTATAGAACCGAAATATCCTCATAAGTAGTATATGCATAGACCAATCCGCCTAGCAAAACTGCTACGAGTATCCATTTGACCATGTCTAAAGGATTAGACGTATTTTCTACCTTCTCGCTCATTAGGGCTACCTATAAATCATAACGTAATATAACGTTACTTTAAAAATCGTCGATGAATGGCAGGGGTGGAGGGACTCGAACCCCCAACCATCGGTTTTGGAGACCGCTGCTCTACCAATTAGAGCTACACCCCTATCTTATAAAAAAGTGCGCTACTAGTTTTCGGATTTGCCGACAACTATATAGCATCTTTATTTACGCATTCAACAGTTACACCACCCTTGTGAAGTTGTTGATTATTTTTGAAATCGTCAGCGTCATAAGAGAGGGAGCAGTATTATACTTATGAAGCGCTAGGTTACAAGTAAAATATAGACGAGACCTTGTATTAGTGAGCCTTTAAGCAAGCATCAAAGCGACTGCAAATTCATATATTTGCGCGCTGAATTACCTGACTAAATGGCTTCGGCTATTCTGCACCAATAAAGCCACCGGTCTGATGTGCCCATAATTTTGCATATATGCCATTCTTATCAAGCAGCTCTTTATGGCTACCAGACTCCACTATTTTGCCTTCGTCTAACACCAGCAAACGATCCATCTGCGCAATGGTCGACAGCCTGTGGGCAATTGCCAAAACTGTTTTGTTTTGCATAATTTCAACCAAACCCTCTTGAATCGCCGACTCTACCTCGGAGTCGAGCGCAGAAGTTGCTTCATCGAGTATTAAAATGGGCGCATCTTTTAACATCACTCTGGCAATAGCAATTCGCTGACGTTGTCCACCCGACAGCTTCACCCCACGCTCCCCAACATGGGCATCAAAGCCTGTGCGGCCTTTAGCATCACTTAATGAACCAATAAAAGAGTATGCTTGCGCCTGTTTTGCTGCCGCTATCATTTCTTCTTCACTTGCATTAGGACGGCCATACATGATGTTGTCGCGCACCGAGCGATGCATAAGAGAGGTATCTTGCGTCACCATACTAATATTGCCTCGCAGTGTTTCTTGACTAATGCGTGCAATATTTTGCCCGTCTATGGAAATTTCACCCGACTGTATGTCATAAAACCGCAGCAACAGATTTACCATTGTAGACTTACCTGCGCCCGAGCGCCCTACTAGCCCTATTTTTTCTCCCGCTGTAATTTTAATGTTTAAGTCATTAAAAACATCAATAGTGTCTTCATTTTTGCCTTTGTACGAAAAATTAACGGCGTTAAAAGCAATTGCGCCACCGGCCACATTTAACGCTTTTGCTGAAGGTTCATCTTGTATATCAGCTGGCAGCGATAACATATTAATGCCGTCTTGCACCGCACCTATGTTTTCAAACAGCGAAGAAACCTCCCACATAATCCATTGAGACATTCCATTTAATCGCAGCGATAAGCTGACCGCTATCGCTAGATCTCCTGGGCTTACCGTACCGTTTACCCACAGGTAAATAGCCAGCGCACTTATACTGAACACTAACAGCGAGTTTATGCCCCACACCAAGGCTTGCAGTGTGGTAACCAAACGCATTTGCGGATAAACCGTTTGTAGAAACCCGTCCATGCCTTCTTTTGCGTAGGTCTCTTCCCGTCTATGATGAGAAAACAGCTTAACTGTCATAATGTTAGTGTAACTATCAACAATTCTACCGGTCATTATAGAGCGTGCATCAGCTTGTTTCTGCGATACTCTTTTGAGCTTCGGCAGCATAATGCTCAAAATAATGATATACACAAGCAGCCACACCAGCAAAGGCATAGCCAAGCGCCAGTCAGTAGAAAATACCAGCACAACGGCCGATATAAAGTACACGCTTATATACACCGCTAAATTGAGGACTTTTGTCACTGTCTCTCGTACCGACAGCGCAGTTTGCATTAATTTTGTTACCACTCTGCCAGCAAACTCGTCTTGATAAAAAGACAAACTTTGTTTGAGTAAATACTTATGTGCGAGCCACCTGATGCGCATCGGGTAGTTTCCCAAAAGCGTTTGATGAGTAATCAAAGATTCAATGATTACCAGCAAGGGCAATATGATTAAAACAAGCGCGCCCATCCATATTAGGGTTGCGCGTTCTTCTTGCACAAATGTGCTGGGATCGCGTGTTGCAAACCAGTCAACTAACTGTCCCATAAAACCAAATAAGCTGACTTCTATAATGGCTATAAGCGCACTTAGCACTGAAACAGTGAGTAAAATATGCCACATTCCCTTGGAATAATAACGGCAAAAAGCCACTAAGGTTTTAGGTGGCTGTTGGGGAATATCGTTAGGGAAAGGTTTTGTTAAGCGTTCAAAAAAGGAAAACATCAAGCCTCGCGAAGCGTAAGATTAGATTGATTTAGAAAGCGCGTAGAATAGCACAGCCAAGATTAATTGAGGCGTGAAATTAGCCTCTTACAGATATCAATGTGTAGATTTGTGTAAAGCTAAGCGCGCTTTTTTGCCTTAATAACCAGGCAAGTATTATGCAGGTGTGAAGGTAAATACCCACGTAGTGTAAATAGGCTTTATTTCAGGATTTTGCGATGCAGCCTTTGAATATTCATATGCACTTTTCTTTAGCGTAGCTTGCGCGCCCTTAGATTTTTGCCTTTTACACGCTTTTCGCGAAAAAACGCTAAGGCATGTTTAACACTGCGCTGCTTAATCGCAATATAGGCTTTATCATGCGTAATTTGCATTTTGCCTATATCTTCCTTAGCTATTTCGGCCTGCTTTATAAGCGCTCCTAACAAATCACCTTTGCTGACCTTTTGCTTTTTGCCGCCGTCAACCATTATGCATTCATGCGTTGGCAGTACAATCCGATTAGCATGAAAGCGCAGGGCTTGAATATGCTTAATGGGAATATGGCTATTGGTGTCTTCTGCTATTTTAGCCAAGGCTTTTAACTGGTGGTCGAAAACCAATGTAATAGCGGTACCGGTTTGCTCAGCCCTTCCTGTTCTGCCCACCCTGTGAGTATGTGTTTCAGCCGAATCAGCAATTTCAGCGTTAATGATTAAATCCACTTGGTCTAAATCAAGACCGCGCGCGGCAACGTCGGTTGCAATGAGTAAATTGGAGGTTTTAATAGCAAATTGCGTGAGCACTTGTTGGCGTTGGGCTTGCGTTAGGTCGCCGTGAATAGCATGTACATTGAAGCCTTTTTCATGCAGATCGTCGGCAAGCTCTTGCGTTTGCTGCTTTGTTTGACAAAACACCATGCAAGAGTTTGGTTGATGATGGGTTAACACAGCTGCTACCGCATACACCATACGATCATCTTGTAAGGTGTAGGCAAGCTGGCTTATTTGAGTATGTTGCCGGTTGTCTTCAATTTCAATAATGTCTGCTTTATGAAGATATTGCTGGGTTAATTTTTGGATGGCCCCGCCAAAAGTAGCCGAGAAAAGCATTGAGTGCTTCTGTTTAGGTAAGGCACCCAAAATCCAGCTCATTTGATCCGTAAATCCCATGTCTAAAATACGGTCTGCTTCATCAAGCACCAAACATTTAACGCCGCTCACGTCTAATTTGTCTTTACGAATTAGGTCCATTACACGACCGGGCGTGCCAACAACCACACTTGGTGCATGCACAAGCGAACCTATTTGCGGCCCTATTGAAACGCCGCCAACAAGGGTCAATATTTTTGTATTAGCGTGCTGTTTAGCCAATAGGCGAAGCTGCTCAGCCACCTGTTGAGCCAGCTCGCGCGTTGGGCAAAGCACTAAGGAATGCACGCCGCTGTGACCGTTTGCTTGATCAGCAATAAGCTCGTTAAGTATGGTGATGCCAAAGGCCAAAGTTTTACCTGTGCCTGTTTTGGCTTTAACCGCGGCGTCTTTACCGGCTAATAACGCCGGTACACATGCCTGCTGCGTTGCCGTTAACGTCGTATAGTTCAGTTCGCGTAGCGCGCCTTGCAAAGCAGGCGCAAGCGCTAAGGTAGAAAATTCATCAAGGTGGTCAGGCGCATTGTTGGGCGTTGAAGTCATATTAGTTTACTAATTTCCACTGTAAGGTTTGGCCTGCATAAAAAGGCACTATTGTGTCAGCGCTGACGTTAGAACCACGCAAGGCTTTATCAGAAGTGGCTAGCGTCATTACCTCAGGCACTTGCCACTGTTCTTGCTTAAGCGTTATGGTGCCTGCATTACGCGCTAAACCATAAAAGTCTGGTCCGTAATGGCTGGCAAAGCCTTCTAGTTTATCAAGCGCGTTTAAGTCGTCAAAAATTTGTGCGTATAGTTCAATTGCACTCCACGCACTGTAGCAACCCGCGCAGCCACAGGCTGATTCTTTTTTGTGTTTTTCATGCGGGGCTGAATCGGTGCCTAGAAAGAACTTCGGCGAGCCGCTGGCCACTGTTTGCTGCAGTGCTTGCTGATGCGTGCTGCGCTTAAGCACAGGTAAGCAATAATTATGCGGACGAATACCGCCCGCCAGTAAGTCGTTACGGTTAAGTAATAAATGCTGCGGGGTAATAGTAGCAGCAACATTGCTTGATGATGCTTTAACAAAGTCGGCGGCGTCTTTAGTCGTAATATGTTCAAACACTACTTTGAGATTAGGAAAATAATTTACAATATCGTTCAGGTAAGCATCGATAAAGGCTTTCTCGCGATCAAAAATATCGATATGGCTTTGCGTAACCTCGCCGTGAATAAGCAGCAGCATGCCTACTTCTTGCATTTTTTCAAACACCGGATATAGCGCTTTTATGCCTTTCACTGCGTCATCAGAGTTGGTGGTGGCGCCGGCTGGATAAAGCTTACTAGCCACGATACCCGCGGCTTTTGCCTTTGCAATTTCTGCAGGCGTAGTGCTGTTGGTTAAGAATAAGGTTACTAACGCATCAAAGTCACTGTCAAAAGCGATATTTTTTGGCACTGCTGCCTGTATACGCGCTTTATATTCTAGCGCCATTTGCGTGGTTGTTACAGGCGGCACCAAATTGGGCATTGCAATAGCACGTTTAAAACAGCGAGATGTGGCAGGCACTGTCTCAAACAGCATATCGCCATCGCGAAAATGTAGATGCCAATCGTCTGGGGCTTGAATTGTTAGTGTTCGCATATAGTTTTACCTGTACTTGTGTTTGCAAAAGCTAGAATATCCAGTAAAAGGTTAAAATCTTAAACTGGTTTGACTGAAATAGCGGCCTCAAATGGCGACCTTAATTTACGCGAAATAGTATGCCTCAAAAGCCTTTCAATTGCACAAACAACAGACCTATAAACGAGTAAATGTTGATCATCCTTTATTTTTACTGCGCAAAAAGCTTTATTTATCTTACGCATGCCACGCTTTAAGAATGTTTTGAGAATATAAAACCCGTCTTGTGACTAGTTGCAAGACACCTGCCGGCAGAGTGTCATATTATCAAGCCGAAAAACGCGCAATCAGTGAACAAACGCTTATATAAAACTGCATTTTATAACTTACATTGTGGTCAACATTACGTGTATACAAGCCATATATGTTGAGCAAGTTGTATTAAAATCCATGGCTGATTAGCCACAAAAAACTGCTATACTTACATAAATTTACGGTTGTCTTAGCAGGTAATAAGCTAAAGACGAGCACCTCATAACATTAAAAGAACCTACATTATTATGAAATTACCTATCCATCATTATTATCCTGAAGCAAGCCGCTTAATTCTTGGCTGTATGAACCTTGGCGGCCCTTGGAACACCCCTACTATAGAAGGTAAAGACATTGATCAAGCTTTTGATTTGGTCACAAAAGCATTAGATATAGGCATAAATGTCATAGATTTAGCCGATATTTATACCCATGGCAAAGCAGAAAAAACCATGGGTGAGCTGTTCAAACGAGAGCGGTCTTTACGCAACCATCTAATTTTACAGTCAAAAGTGGGCATAAAACTCACCCCTACCTTTGATATCTGTCACTACGACTTATCTGGCGACTGGATTACAGAGGCGGTAAACGCCAGTATTAAACGCCTACATGACAACACCTTAGACATTTTATTTTTACACCGGCCCGATCCACTGATGCAGTTGGACGAAACCGCAAACGCACTCATGAAACTGCACGAGCAAGGTAAGTTTGAATACCTCGCAGTGTCGAACATGCATGCAGGTCAAATTGCTTTTTTGCAAAGTGCACTTCAAGTGCCGATTGTGGCAAATCAGTTAGAAATGAGCCTAGCGTGCTGCGATTTTGTTGAAGACGCCATTACCGTAAACATGCCTATAAATGCCAACAACGGCTTTCCTCGCGGCACCCTCGAATACTGTCAACAAGCAGGCGTGCAGCTTCAGGCCTGGGGACCGATGGCCCAAGGCTTATTTTCTGGAGAATCAGCCTCAAATAGTAAAAATGTTATCGCCACAACCGCCCTTGTCAAAAAATTCGCTCAACAGTACGGCGTAGAACCAAACGCGATCGTACTTGCATGGCTAATGCGCCACCCAGCAAACATTCAACCCGTATTAGGCACCACCAATACAGAGCGCTTGACAAGCGCCCAAAAAGCCTTAACCATTCAACTATCGCGCGAACATTGGTACAGCTTATTAGAATCTATCCGAGGAAAAAAAGTACCCTAACTAGTGAAATAAAAACTAGTGGGGTCAGGTCCATTTAGACAAAGGCAATTCTATGGTTAATTTTGAATTTAGCACAACAAAGCGCGTAGTTAGCGAGCTTGGCGCCTTGACTAACTGCGGCCTTTATTGCCAGCAGCTAGACATACACCGCTTACTGATCATCACCGACAAAGGCATTATTCAACATGGGCTGATAGATGATTTACGTTCAAGCCTAGCGGCCACTAACATCACCCATATTATATTTGACGAAGTAGTAGCCGACCCGCCCCAAAGCATAATAGAGAAGGCTGCAAGACTCGCCATAGAAAATGACATAGACGGTATTATTGGTATTGGCGGCGGCAGTTCTTTAGACTGTGCCAAGCTTGTTGCGGTGCTAGTTAAGCAAAAGCAATCGCTGCCCACTATGTTCGGCATCAATAACATTGTAAGCTCGCGCTGCCCGCTTATATTAATACCCACTACCGCAGGGACAGGCTCTGAGGTAACGCCAATTTCCATTGTTACCACCGGCGAAACAACAAAGATGGGCGTGGTGTCTGCTGTATTACTTCCTGATATCGCCATTTTAGACGCCAATTTAACCTTAGGCTTGCCCCAACATATAAGCGCCTCTACCGGCATAGACGCGATGGTACATGCTATTGAAGCCTATACCAGTAAATTCAAGAAAAATCCCTACTGCGATATGCTCGCTAAACAGGCACTAACGCTTTTATCTGCAAATATTGAAGACGCCTCGCTACAGGGTGCAAATTTAGTTGCCAGACAAAATATGCTGCTAGGCGCATGCTTAGCGGGCCAAGCTTTTGCAAATGCGCCGGTAGCCGCGGTGCATGCACTTGCCTATCCGCTGGGCGGTCATTTTCATATTTCTCATGGATTGAGTAATGCACTGGTGCTTCCTCACGTACTACGATTTAACGCGCAAGAAGCGAATCATTTATATGCCGAACTTATACCGCACATTTTCTCTACTAATGCGCTTAGCTATGACGAGTCGCAATCTAGCGAAAGGCTAGCTGATTACTTTTACAACTTAAGCCAGACTCTTGAGCTACCTACCACTTTAAGCGCCTGCGGAATAGTTGAAAACGATTTGCCGATGCTCGCGCAAGATGCAATGCTGCAAACTCGCCTATTGGTCAATAACCCGCGTGATGTAGAATATGAAGACGCGCTTAAAATATACCAACAGGCACTGTAAACGAATATTCTTTTAAGGAGAGTTAATATAATGCCAGAACGCCCGCAAGCTTTACTTCTTAGAAGTGACTTTCGCTATTTTTTTACTATAGACACGCGCTGGATGGATAACGATATTTATGGTCATGTAAATAATGTGGTGTATTACAGCTATTTTGACACTATCGTGAATACATATTTGATTGAGCATGCGCATCTAGACATTCACAATGGCCAAACCATTGGCCTGATGGTGAGCTCTACCTGTAACTACCATAGCAGTATTGCTTTTCCTGAAAAGATTGTAGGGGCGTTTGCGGTAAGTAAAATAGGCACATCATCGGTTTCTTATAAACTTGCCATATTTAAGCAGGATGAAGAAAAAGCATCTGCCGACGGTAGTATGACACATGTTTTTGTAGACCGCACAACGAATAAACCGACGCCTATTTCGGGTGACTTGAGGGAGGCTTTGGAAAAAGCAATAAAAGTCTGAGGTGGAAAGGTAAAGGGGCAACTGCAAAGTGGACCTGACCCTTTATTTTTTTAACCCCTAGCTTCCTTTCTTAAATCTGAAAAAACTCTCTTCTTAAGTCTCGGTCGGTATTAAAAGAACCGCCCAAAGAAGACGTTTTAGTATACGAATTAGTATCGCGCACACCACGTGCTTTAACGCAGTAGTGTGTAGCATTTATACTTACCGCAACATCCTTAGTACCCGTAAGAGCCTGCAGCGCGACCATTACCTGCTGCGTTAAACGCTCTTGCACCTGGGGTCGTTGGGCAAAGAAGCTAACTAGGCGGTTTATCTTACTTAACCCAATAACCGTTTTATTAGGAATGTAGGAAACAGTTGCAGTACCGTCTATTGTCACAAAATGATGCTCGCAAGTACTCGTTAGGCTAATTTCAGTTACTTGTACTGGCTGGTCAATGCTCATTTTGTTTTCTATTTGTGTGATTTTAGGGAAATTTTTGTAATCCAACCCTGAAAAAATCTCATTCACATACATTTTAGCGATACGGTTTGGCGTATCTTGGAGGCTATCGTCATTCAGATCCAAGCCAAGCGCCTGCATAATAACAGTCATGCTTTGTTTGATTTTAAGACGTTTTTCTTCAGCTGTTAAACCGTTGTCTACCATTGGTGTTTCAAGCCCAGCAACTAATAACGCATCGCGAACAAGCTCAGCTTGCTCTGACAGCGCTATATTGTGGTTGGCTCCGTGCATTACAATTTTATCGTTTGCTAACATTGTCTATCCAATTAGTGTTTTATTTTATATACGCTAGAATTTTAGGCTGGTTTACTAATTTACATATAAATTTTAAAACTGGCGATCCTAGCGAGGTAAATTACCGTAATTTTCTATGCTATTCACACAAGCTTATGAAGATATAATGTTTGGTCACCTCAGACCGTTTCAAGTACATGAAGAAAATGTAACGTTTGTTCTTCGCACTTCTTAAGGTGTTAAGCCAGTACAACGCATAAAAATGTGCTTAATACTATTCCTCAGATACTACATTTACAAGGAAGCTTTACAACATGCCATTATCTAGCATAGCCCCTATTCTTGTCACCGGCGGCTCACAACGATTGGGCTTGGCGATTGCTCAATTCCTTAACTCAGATAAGTTTGCGCCTCGATATATGGATCTTGAGCATCAAGATATTCAACAGCTAACCTATCCTAAGGTTATCGTAACATACCGACATAAAAAACCTGCGGTAGAGGCGTTAATCGCCCAAGGCATTGTGGCAATAAAAGCTGACTTCGCGACCGATGCAGGGATATCAGACTTTATAAAACAGGTAAAAGAACATACACCACAGCTGGGCGGTATTATCCATAATGCCTCAGACTGGGATAAAGAAACGCCCAACGCTGACCTTGCTAAGTTGTTCACGAACATGATGCAAGTGCATGCCAGTGCGCCGTATCAAATAAACCTGGCATGTAAAGAAATGTTAATTGCGGGTGCCGACATTATTCACATGACCGATTTTGTGCAGGACAGAGGCAGCAGTAAGCACATAGCTTATGCTGCTAGTAAAGCTGCCTTACACAATTTAACTTTGTCGTTTGCAAGCTTGCTTGCACCAGGTGTAAAGGTGAATTCAATTGCACCGTCTTTACTCATGTTCAATGAAAACGATGATGAGTCTTACAAACAAAAAGCGTTGTCTAAATCAGTGCTTGGCATTTGTCCTGGCGCACAGGAAGCCGTTAATGCGGTGGCGTTTATTTTCAAAAGTACCTTCCTAACGGGTCAGGTTATTCATCTTAACGGCGGGAGAAATATAAAATAATGCAGCAGTCTATAAACAGCAACAAATCAAGCTTTTCCAAGCGCGCATCTTGTTTAGTTTTAAGCAGTCTTTTTGTATATTCATATCAAATAAACGCAGAAGAAAACCAGCCTTTGCTTGAAGTCATCAGCATAACCGCAAGCAAAACTGCGCAGGCCATTAATCAAACACCCGACAGTATAAGTGCAGTACTATCCGATGAAGTCGGCTTGATATCCCCTCAGCATATTTCACAAGTGCTTGATTTAGTGCCAGGAACTTGGATAAGCAGAGGCAATGGCCAAGAACACTTAACCGCGATTAGAAGCCCTGTGCTAACGGGTGCCGGTAGCTGTGGTGCATTTTTTATGGGAATTGACGGTATCTCTATTCGTGCGTCAGGATTTTGCAACGCCAATCAGCTCTTCGATGTAAACTATGAGCAAGCGGCCGCAATTGACATTTTGCGCTCGCCTGCGAGCACGCTATATGGCAGTAACGCGCTGCATGGCGTTATTAATGTAATTACCGCCGACGCATTCATAAATGATAACAACAGCATTGGCCTGCAGCTTGGCGCATACGACTTTGCTCGCCTTAGCAATAGCTATGGGCAAGTGAATGAAAACACTGCATGGCGCAGTCTTATTAATATTACCCAGGAAAATGGTTTTCAAGCCCAAAGCGGTTACGACCAGCAAAAGTTAACGCATATCTATCAAACTCAAGGCCCAGTGTGGGACACCAAGAGTGTCTTTGATTATACCAACCTAAACCAAGAAACAGCCGGTTTTATTGAAGGCTTTGAGGCCTATAAAGATTCAACATTGCGCCGCTCAAACCCTAATCCTGAAGCTTACCGTGATGCGCGATCCTTCAGAGCTTATACTGCGTTTACCAAAACAAACGAAAATGGCAGCCTTACCCTCACCCCCTATTTACGTTGGAATGAGATGGCTTTTTTACAACATTTTTTACCCTGGAAAGGGCTTGAGGAAAACGACCATACCAGTGCAGGCTTGCAATCGCAGTACCGTTATCGCTGGCAAAATATTGATTGGGTATCGGGCCTTGACATTGATTTAACGAGCGGCAGTTTACGTGAAACCCAAGAAGACGATTTTTCTCCAAGTGTGCCAAAAGGCGTTCACTATGACTACAACATAGACGCCCAGCAGTTTAGCGCTTATACGCAAGGCACGTGGCGCCATGAAAATTGGATAGTAAGAGCAGGCGCGCGCGTTGAACGTATGCGTTATGACTACACAAATAATACCGATAGCCCTAGAGCTTGCGCGCCTGAGGTTGAAGTATGCCGGTTTACTCGTCCCGACAGTCAAGACATTTCATTTAATGCCCTGTCGCCCTCTATTAACGTGCAATATTTACTCAGCGAAAATATTTCTGTTTACGCAAAGTATTCGCAAGGTTTTAGAGCACCTCAAGCCACTGAGCTGTTCAGATTGCAAAACAACCAGCAAATTACCGACATAGACAATGAAAACATGGATGCCTATGAAGCCGGTCTTCGCTATTCAAGCCCCAGCACTAATTTACATATGGCTGGCTTTAATATGCGCAAAAAAGACGTTATTTTTCAAAATTCAGATCGTCAAAATGTGAGTGGTGCCATTACTCAACACAATGGTGTAGAGCTTGAGGTAAGACAGCAACTAGGGGAGCAGTGGCAATTTAACGGACATGTTAGCTTCTCACAGCATACCTATGAAAACGAAACCAGCTTGGTTCGCACAAGCATAGTCAACAACGACATAGATACCGCGCCGCGGTGGTTATCAAACCTCAATATAAGTTATTCGCCTAATGCCGATATAACCGCGCAGATAAGTTGGCAATATTTAAGTGAATACTACTTAAACCCTGAAAATTCGGCTGAATATGAAGGTCACCAGCTTCTTGATCTAAATATTCGTTATCAATTGGCTAAACAGATGAGTTTAAGTGTGCATGTGCTGAACTTGTTCGATGAAGAATACGCCGAGCGCGCCGACTTTGCCTTTGGTAGCTATCGTTATTTTGTAGGTCAGCCAAGGCGTGCTTTTGTTAACTTGGTATGGTCTTATTAACATGCAAAACTACACCTTACTGCCTGAGTGGGCAAAACAAGAAGCCGTTATTTTAGCATGGCCTCATGCTGGCACCGACTGGGCAGAAAACCTCGTGAATGCCCAGCACACTTATGTTGCACTTATTAACGCAGTAAACCGTGCTAACGCGGTCGTTTTATTACTGTGCCCACAAGATGAAATTGATGCAGCAACTGCCGCTTTAGCAAGCAACAATCAAGTACTCATAGTGCCTAGCGAATATAACGATACATGGGTGAGAGACTATGGCTTTTTAACGGTGAGTGATAATCATAAGAACTACCCCATTAGTTTTACCTTCAACGGCTGGGGCCAGAAATTTGATGCCACCAAAGACAATCAAATTAACTCTTCACTTGCGAAACTGTGCCAACAGGCACTAATAGAAAACCCCATTGTGCTTGAAGGCGGCGCATTAGAAATTGATGAAAATCAGCATTTGCTGAGCACCGCCTCATGTTTGTATAACCCCAAACGAAATGCCTACATGACAAGCGATGAATATCATACACTGTTCATTGAATGTTTAGGCGCAAAAAAAGTCACCATATTTAACCATGGCCACTTAGAAGGCGACGACACCGACGGCCATATAGATACGCTAGTACGTTTTACACCGCTAAAGGCTATAGTATTGCAGGGCGCCGATAATCGCCCGCACGATCCGCATTTTGCAGAGCTATTCAAACTACAATACGAAGTAAGCCAAGCGCTGCCCACGCATAAAATTTATTCCCTACCGCTACCCCTTGTGCTTGATGACGAAGGGACGCGACTGCCCGCCTCCTATGCTAACTACCTGATTGTGAACCAGCACATTATTATGCCCATTTATGGCCAAAGTGAAGATGAAAACGCGCTAGTTATTATACAAAGTGCCCATCCGAACTATACAATAGTACCCGTACTGTGCCATAGTTTGGTGCAACAAAACGGCAGCCTGCACTGTGTTACAATGCAAGTACCCACCAACACCATAAAGCCTGAAATTATTGCCAAGGCGCAATTAGGAGTGTCTATATTATGAGTGAATCACAGTCACTAAACACGCTTAAAATAGCCGTGGTTCAACAAAGCGTAAGCACTAATAACAAGCATGAAAATTGGGAAAAGTCTGCCAAGCAAGTGCGTAAACTCGCTGCCCAAGGGGCCCAGTGTATTTTACTGCAAGAGCTTCACTCTACCCTGTATTTTTGTCAAAGCGAAGACGTTAATCAGTTCGACTTAGCAGAACCCATTCCCGGTGACGCAACCACATTTTTTGGTGCTTTGGCTAAAGAATGCAATGTAGTATTAGTGGCATCGCTGTTTGAAAAGCGCGCCACCGGTCTCTACCACAACACTGCAGTGGTATTTGATAGAAGCAGCGATATTGCTGGCATGTACCGCAAAATGCACATTCCTGATGATCCGGGCTTTTATGAAAAGTTTTATTTTACCCCAGGCGATCTTGGCTTTGAACCCATTCAAACCAGCGTAGGCAAACTAGGTGTACTAGTGTGCTGGGATCAGTGGTACCCAGAAGCTGCGCGTTTAATGGCTATGGCTGGCGCTGAGATTTTGTTTTACCCCACCGCCATTGGCTGGGATAAAAATGACACGCCCCAGGAACAGCAAAGACAGCAAGACGCTTGGGAAACCATACAGCGCGCTCACGCGGTGGCCAATTCAGTGCCCGTTATTGTGGCTAATCGCACTGGTTTTGAATCCTCGCCCAATGAAGCCGATGCAGGCATTCAATTTTGGGGGCATAGTTTTATTGCAGGGCCACAGGGTGAAATACTGGCCATGGCTGAAGACGACGTTGAACAGACCCTTATGGTTGAATTAGACATGCAAAAATCAGAACATATTAAACGTATTTGGCCTTATTTTAGAGACAGGCGTATCGACGCGTATGATGATTTGACCAAACGCTGGCGCAGCTGACATCCCCCAACATAATTACGCTCAAGTCTCCGCATTACGTTCGCGGTTATATTTTTTGGGAGGGATTGACGTTAACCTTGCTCGCCCACATTTACCGCTTAATTTTCGACATAAACAAATAAATTTTATGATGATAGGTCAAATATACAAGCACTTTTTTTGAATTAAACAAGGACTCAAAAGCGCCGTCTTTGATATCTAGCCCACCTGTATATTTGCCAAATGCAGGCATCAGCAATATATCGTCACCGCACACAAAACTTTTGCCTGTCACTTTGCGATTAGCCAGTCTATGGCTAGATTTTGGATGGTAGTGACCAATAATCTGCCCTTCAATCTTTGACGCTTCCTTGGATAAAAGTGGCTTCAGTGAGCTCTTTTCATTTTTGGCATTAATGTCCTCTGGCTCGTGCACGAGCAATAAATTCTGAATATGTAAAAACGGAGCTCGTTCGCCTAAAATTTCAGGCGGTATGTCGGGATCATGATTGCCCAATACCCACGTCCATTTTGGCACTGACTTCACCAATGCATTAAGACTGACCAAATCGTCTGGTTGCATACGCGCTAAGGCATTACCGTCGTGCAAGCTATCGCCTAGGCACACAATATGACCACAGTCGTAGCGTGCCATTATAAGCTGCATTCGTTTTAATGTATCTTTGCTGTCAAAACGCGGCAGTGGATTGGCAAACTGAGTTAAAAAACTGCCTTTTTCTAAGTGTAAATCACTGAAAATAAGCAGATCTTGCTGCGGCCATATAAGCACACCACCAGCGTCTAACAACATACGATTGCCTGCAAATTTTACCGGAATAATCTGATGATTCATCAACAGGGCTTTAAGCGCGGTGAGCTCAATCATGTAGCTTAATCTCCCTGTAACAGAGCACGAACGTCGTCTAACATTAGTTCGGCTTCTTGGTATAAACTTGCTTGCTCTAATAGCGCTTGGGTACCAGCGCCTGTAATCAATTCACTTCTTACACTAAGCACGATAGGAATGGCCATAGGCGAAGGTTTTTCAAGCGCATTAAATAAAAAAGAGTCGCAGTATCTGAATAACAACGCGCTTGTGCGCTCTATATCGAGGAGCTCACGCTGAGCATTGTCGCGCGTTACTTTCAGTAAAATATGATCGGGATCGTACTGCCGTAAAGTGTCGTAAATTAGATCGGTAGAAAAAGTAACCTGACGCATAGTTTTCTTATTGCTGTGATACTGCTGCTCAATGAGACCGCTTATCACCGCGACTTGGCGAAAACTACGCTTTAGCATACTGGCTTCTAACATCCAGTCTTCTAATTCATCGCCTAAAATGTCGGGGGTAAATAACTCTGTTATGTGCCCTTTCTCAATTTGAATGACCGACGATATTGACAGCCCATAGTCGGTAATTGAAAAACTTAAAGGTTTAAATCCGCGATTCTCCATGCGCCGCGTAATTAACATACCCAGTGTCTGATTGGCTTTACGTCCTTCAAAGGTATAAAACAAAGTGGTAAATGCGCCTCTAAAAGGAAACTGTTCAATCAGTAACTTTTCCATACTTGGAAGCGCACTGAATGCCTGCTGCAGATGCAGCCAGTCGCGGACTAATTTAGGCAGCTCTTGCCATGACTCAGGCACATTAATAAGCTTGCGAACCGCGTCGGCCAAGTAAGTAGACAACGGCATTTGACCACCTTGAAAACTCGGTATTTTAGGCTCCTTGGCTTTACCCGGTCTAGCTTCTACTATCATGTCGCGAATACCTTCAAACACCAATATTTCGCCAGCAAAATAAAAGCTGTCTCCTTTGCAAAGCTGCTGCGCAAAGTACTCTTCAACTTCGCCCACAATTTTACCTTGATGCGATCGTCTTAATCTTTTTACTTTCAGTCGGCCTGCTTCAACAATGGTGCCTATATTTTGTCTATGGCGCATGATCACGCGCTTATTGGCGGGTGAATATAGACCCTTATCTTGTACTAGTCTGAAGTATCGCTCGTAGGCCTGCAGGGCGTAGCCGCCGTCTTGGGTAAAAGAAAAAAGTTGTTTGAAAGTATCCGAATCAAGGCCCGAATAGGAGCTTGCATTAAGTACTTGCTGATAAATACTGTGCATGTCGCTAGGCTCACTGCACACGCAGTTCATAATAAACTGCGGAATAATATCAAGCGCGCCGGGCATTGGCGGTTCGCCATCAAGCTCACCTTTTTTAATGGCTTTTATAGCCGCCAAACACTCCAGAGATTCAAACCTGTTTGCGGGAACCAAGTAAGCTTTAGAAGGCTCATCCATGCGGTGATTTGAACGCCCAATTCGCTGCATTAGGCGACTCACGCCTTTAGGCGCGCCGACTTGAATAACTAAATCAACGTCGCCCCAGTCAATGCCAAGCTCTAAAGCAGAGGTAGTAACCACCGCGCGCAGTTTACCCGCGGCCATCATTTTTTCTGTTTTTTGCCTTTGTTCTTTGCTTAAGCTTCCGTGATAAATAGCAATGGCTAAACCTTCACTATTTTCCTCCCAAAGCGCTTGAAAAATAAGTTCAGCTTGGGCGCGGGTGTTGACAAATACAAGGCTGGTGCCTGCTTTGCTAATAGCCGCTAAAATTTCTTTCTTGGCGTATTTCGCCATGTAGCCACCAAACGGAATATATTCTTTGTTGGTCAGCATTTTTAAACGAGGTTTCACACGCGATTTAGCGAGGATAATATCGGTAGGCTCGCCCGTTACCCCAAGCCAGGCGGCGAGTGAATCAGGGTGGGCAACAGTTGCCGACAGGCCCACACGTATAAAATGCGGATTCAGCCAATACAGGCGCGCTAAGGCAAGCGAGGTAAAGTCCCCTCGCTTAGAATTGGCAAAAGAATGTGTTTCATCCACAATAACACATTTTAAATTTGCAAAAATTCTCGCCGCGTCAGTGTACGACAGCATAAGCATTAAAGACTCGGGCGTGGTAAGCAGTATATTCGGCGGTAACTTGCGCTGTTTTTGACGCTGATAGCTTGTCGTATCACCCGTTCTAGAAGCAACCGTGATGCCTAGTGCCATTTCACTAATTGGCATTTCAAGATTACGATTTATGTCGTAGGTTAAGGCTTTAAGCGGCGATATATATAAGGTATGCAGGCCAATGGCTTTGTTAGACTTACCTTTTTCAAGCAGTTTGTGAATATCAATTAAACTGGGCAAGAATCCAGACAAGGTTTTACCTGCGCCCGTAGGCGCAATCAATAAGGTTGACTGCTGATTGACAAAAGCGCTGACCATTTTTTGCTGATATGGCCTAATCTTCCAATGGCGATCAGCAAACCACGCTTTAAAAACACTCGGGATAAACGCGCGTTTTACTACCGCAGATGTGTCTGTTATTAACAAGTCGTGTATTTCCTTTATCATAATCACAAAATCTCGTAATCAATACTACCGCGCGACTCACTAGGTTTACTAATCGTTGAGATTTCTGAACCCGTTATTTCATAAAAAATTTGTTAACAATTATTTTACTATTTGTAAAATTTACTATGTGAAATTTCCTTTGTAAAATTTTTATGAAAACTAGGCTATGCTTTTGACATGGAGATAGCAAAGGCTGCCGACATTAATCTCTTAGCTTGTAGATTTGCTAAGTTTTATCTTTAACTTGCACGTCTTATTTTAATAACAAGCTATAAACGTTATAGCATTACACAAGACATTCTGGAGAGTACATCATGAATTTGCCAATCGCTGAAATTAACCGCCGCCAAGAACAAACCCGAGCGTTTGCAGCACAGCAAGTAATGCCTGTAGCAAATATAACTGAGCAGTCAGATGCTAGCAGACTCGCTACTTACCTTAGCCCTAGCGAAATCCTCGACCATCGTTTTGCCCTACAAAATGGCTCTCATAAAGACGTCAAACAGTATCTTGTTTACTTTAACCATTTAATGGCATTTTTTGCAGATGGTTCTCATTGCGGCCTCAAACAAGCAAGTCAGTTTGTTGCATACGCAGGGCAAAAAGAATTACCAGAGTCGATAGTGCTCAAAGAAAATAACGTGCATATTGAAGTTATTCTCAACGCTGCGAAAGGCGCTGAAGATATAAAAATAGAGCTTGTGTCACAAGATACTTTCACCGCACCTTCAGGCGAAGATTACGTTGTTGAATAAAGCTAATATAAACATTACAAGAGCACTCTCCTTATTTTATAACTGCTTAAGAGCCTGCATCACGTCATAGATAAGGTCGTCTGCTCTTTCGCAGCCTACGCTGAATCGAACAACACCTGGTGCAATATTATCGGTTCCCCAACGCGCGCGTCTTTCTGCGGTGCTGTGCACGCCACCAAAACTAGTTGCCTCATATACAAGGCTGCATGCTTTAAGAAATGAGTCTGCTTTTCGCTTGCTATCAAGCTCAAAGCTAATAATAAAACCAAACAGTTGCTGCTGTGTTTTAGCAATATTATACGATGGGTCATTAGGCAAACCCGGATAACGCACGCTCTTCACCTTAGGGTGCTCATATAATGCCTGGGCCAACAGCATTGCCGTGTCGCACATACGCTGCAAGCGAACGTCTAACGTTGATAAACTGCGGTGCACCAGCCAAGTTTCCATAGGACCTGGAATATTACCCGAAAATTTACGCCACTGTCTTATTTTGTCGCTTAAAGCTTGGCTGGTGCATGCTACATGCCCAAATACAACATCGCTGTGACCGTTTACCGCCTTGGTGTCTGCGCTCATAGAAATATCGGCGCCTAAGGCTAATGGCTGCTGGCCTAAAAACGTAAGAGTAGTGTTGTCTATTGCCAAAAGACCGCCGCTTTTATGAATTTTCGCGGCAACACCTTGAATGTCAAAAGTGTCAAGCATGGGATTACTGGGCGTTTCTAATAGCGCTAGGTCAATACCGCTAAAATCGAAATTATCAATCTCTTGAGTGGGAATGGTTTTCAGTTTGACACCAAACTTAACTAAGTATTGTTCGGTGTAAAAACGCACAGGCGCATAACCATCACTTGGCAGTAAAATAGTATCGCCGGGCTTAAGCAAACTAGTCAAAATACCCGCAGCTGCTGACATTCCTGATGGAAACACGATGGTATCGCCGCCTTCTAACTGTGCTAAACCTTGTTCAAGGCTAGTCCACGTTGGTTGCCCAAAGCGACCGTATTGATAGGCATTAGGATCTACATCGCCAGACAAGTGAAATGTACTGGCAAATTCAGGCCCGTGGCGAAAGGCACGTCCATTTTCAGGCAACGGCGCACCTGCATTTATGCTTAAAGAGGCTAATGAAGGTTTGCGGGGCATAGCGGTGTGACACCTTATAAGTTTATATAACGTAGATGATAATTATACTTTACCAGTGAGTAAACAAATTAAGGCCTTAGTGCGTAAAAACTATTAATTATTGCGTCATTGGTAGTGTAAAATGCACCCAGAAAACTGGATTAAAACAGACGAAAAAGGTTTATATTGTAGAGCCTTAAACGCCTACATAGATCCTATGCAAGCGGTTGAACATGCCATTATTACGCATGCCCATGCTGATCACGCGCGTGCAGGCCATACTCATGTGTATGCAACCGCCGCCACACTGGATATTATGCGTGTACGCTACGGCGAAGATCATGCACAAAATACACATGCCTTAGCATACGAAGAAACCATAAACCTGCATGCAGGGCAATTAACGCTCTATCCAGCCGGGCATATTTTAGGCTCAGCCCAAGTACTCATTGAATACAAGGGACAACGCTTAGTGCATACAGGTGATTTTAAGCGCCAAAGCGACCCTACCTGTGCACCTTTTGTGCCGGTTCCCTGCGACGTATTTGTGACTGAGGCAACCTTTGGCTTGCCCGTATTTCAACATCCATCAATTGAAGATGAAACCCAAAAGCTGCTGGCGTCTTTAGTGCGCTTGCCCGAATCATGTCATGTAGTGGGCGTATATGCCTTAGGAAAATGCCAGCGCTTACTCATTGCTTTGCGTCAGTTGGGTTATCACAAACCAGTTTATATTCATGGCGCGTTAGTTAATTTGTGCGCGCTTTATGAGGAACACGGCATACCCCTTGGCGAGCTAATTGAAGTGGCTAGCCTAACTGACTTATCAATCTTAAAAGGACAAATAGTGCTAGCGCCGCCCTCGGCCTTAAGTGACAGATGGTCACGCAAGTTGCCCAATGTAATGACTGCGATGGCCTCTGGCTGGATGCAAATACGCGCCAGAAGTAAACAAAAGCGCGCGGAGCTTCCACTGATTATTTCAGACCATAGCGACTGGCAAGATTTGATTAATACCATCAAGCAGGTGAACCCCAAAGAAGTATGGGTTACTCATGGCCGCGAGCAGGCTTTGGTGCATCAGGCTAAGCAAATGGGATATAAAGCTAAAGCTTTGAATTTGGTCGGCTACGGTGACGGCGATGAAGATATTAACAGCGAAGCGCCAAGCGCTAAACTTAGCAAATCTGAAAGCGAACAAAAAACTCAGCGCGTATGAAAGCTTTTGCAGACTTAGTCAACAACCTCTACTTCTTAAACAGTAACAATGCAAAATCAGAGTTATTGCTAGAATATTTAGCCACAGCCCCAAGCCCAGACCGAGGCTGGGCAATAGGCGCCATAGCAGGTACTTTACACTTTGAGTTTTTTAAACGCAAAACCGTAAAAGATATTATAGTAGAGCGGGTCGACCCAGCACTTTTTGCATTAAGCTACGATTATGTAGGCGAAATGAGCGAAACTGTCGCACATTTATGGTCAACCACCGCTGATGCCAAGGCCTTCGCAAAGCAAACAGCCTTAGGGGTACCTAGTTTGGATGAAGTAGTGACGCAATTCACACACTTACCCAAACAGTCTATAAAACCCTACCTAGTGAGCTTGCTTGATATAATGACGCCCACACAGCGCTGGGCTTTATTAAAACTAGGTACGCGGGGTTTGCGCATCGGCGTATCGGCGCGCTTCATGAAAAAAATATTGGCTCAACACGGCGCTAAACATAATCCCAGTATTACTGTGGAAGACGTAGAGCGAGTTTGGCACGGTGTACAACCGCCGTACAATGATTTACTGGCATGGCTTGAAGGCAAGGCCGACATGCCCGACATTAGCAATAAGCTTACCTTCCAACCCGTTATGCTAGCACACCCAATTGACGATGCCGCGCTTGCCCGTATTAGTCACGAAGAATGGCAGGCTGAATGGAAGTTTGATGGTATTCGCGCCCAGCTTGTCAGTAATCACACCGGAACCGCCTTA
>Ga0306871_1000086_pt1 | contig 38775 bp, 38 predicted proteins | sample AntRauMeHopE1497_FD_190447 | JGI IMG/M metagenome (GOLD analysis project Ga0306871, IMG submission 190447) | Saline lake microbial communities from Rauer Islands, Antarctica - Metagenome Hop E1 #497 (v2) (version 2) | ecosystem: Environmental > Aquatic > Non-marine Saline and Alkaline > Saline ... | reverse complement strand
ATTCTGGAACCTATTGAAGAAAATTTCAACTTTAAAAAGCCTTATGAGCACTTGCCCCAATTGGTGCAAGCCTATCAATTGGTACGAAATATAAAGAACGACCACTGGAAAAACTTAAAAACCAAAGAACTAACATCCATTATTACGGCTGTAGCCGGTTTACACATAGAGGCTTCCGCAAAATCGGCCTATGCCAATGCCGGGGAATCGGTCTCTATTACCATTGAGGTAGTAAATAGAAGTCCGGCCGAAATACGTTTGACGTCCGTAAGCATCAACGGCAAAAAGAAAAATGTGGCCCCGTTACGCTTGGCCGAAAACGAAGTATTGAGAAAAAATATAGATTTGGAAATACCTCTGGAAACCAATTATACCAGTCCATATTGGTTATTGGAAAAAGGCACTTTGGGAACGTATAAGGTTACCGATTCTAAATTGATCGGAAAACCGCAAACACCAAGGGCTTTCCTCGCCACCTTTGAATTGAGTTTTAACGGCACAATAATCCCCATAGAAACACCAGTTATCTATAGATATGCCAAACCGGAAAAGGGAGAAATATACCAACCCTTTGAAATTGTACCGGAAGCCACGGCCAGTTTTAAGGACAAGGTCATTATTTTTTCCGATGATGCCCCAAAGGAAATACCCGTAACGGTCAAAGCCCATGCGGATAATCTATCGGGGACGGTGCAGTTGCGCTATGACACTGCCTGGAAGGTGGAAACGCCTACCCAAGCTTTTTCCATTGCAAAAAAGGGGGACGAACAAATCCTGTACTTTACCCTAAGTCCCCCGGCAACGGAAAAGGAAAGTCACATCTCCCCTATTATCCGTATAAATGGCAAAGAGCTGGGCAAAGAACTCGTTACTATTGACTACGACCATGTTCCCATGCAGAGTATTCTGTTGCCTTCCGAGGCAAAAACGGTTCGGCTGGATATAAAAACGGCCGGAGAGGACATTGGTTACATTATGGGTGCCGGCGATGAAATGCCCACCAGTTTGGAACAGATGGGCTATACGGTGCACCTCATTGACCCCACGGAAATTTCAGAAGGTTACCTCTTAAAATATGATGCCGTAGTTTTAGGCATCAGGGCATACAATGTGGTTGATGAATTAAAATTTAAACAACGTTTTATTTTCGATTATGTAGAACAAGGTGGCACTATAATTGTGCAATATAATACCGCCAATAGATGGGGCGATCAGTTTGAAGGCATTGCACCATATGACCTTAAAATTTCAAGGGACAGAGTGACCAACGAAAATTCTGAAGTTCGTATTTTAGCCCAGGAACATCCGATTGTAAACTTTCCGAATAAGATTACACCGGCGGATTTTGAAGGCTGGGTACAAGAAAGAGGACTTTATTTCCCGGATAGCTGGAGTTCGGAATTTACCCCTATCTTGGGCATGAACGATGATGGGGAAGCAGAGACAAAAGGAAGCCTGCTCGTAGCGCCCTATGGAAAAGGAAATTATATTTATACCGGTCTTAGTTTCTTTAGGGAGCTTCCGGCCGGCGTTCCCGGAGCATATAAGTTATTTTCCAATATGTTATCCATTGGTAAGGAACACCTGAAACAGAAAGAACTAATAAAAGAATGAGTCGAGAAGAGGACGAGAACAGAGCCTGGAAAAAAGAGTATTCCATCGTATTACTATTAAATTTTATTTATATACTGATTTTTATGTATATAATGACCTCATTTACGTAGTATGGGAACATTGGACTGGACTATTCTTTGCGGCACCTTGCTTTTTATCGTATCCTACGGTGTTTGGAGAACAAAGGGCAGTAAAAACGTAGACGATTACGTTAGGGCCGGTGGCGAAGCCAAATGGTGGACCATAGGATTATCCGTCATGGCTACCCAGGCCAGTGCCATTACATTCCTTTCTACCCCGGGACAGGCATTTCATGACGGCATGGGCTTTGTACAGTTCTATTTTGGCCTGCCTTTGGCCATGATCATCATCTGCTTGGTATTTATTCCGATCTACCATAAAATGAAAATCTATACCGCCTATGAATTTCTTGAGGGCAGGTTCGATTTAAAGACCCGTTCCCTAGCCGCTATTTTGTTTCTGATACAGCGAGGACTAGCCGCGGGCATCACCATTTTTGCGCCGTCTATTATATTATCGGCCGTACTGGGTTGGGATTTGCGTACCCTGAATGTGATTATAGGTAGCTTAGTAATTATTTATACGGTTTCCGGGGGTACCAAAGCGGTAAGCGTTACCCAAAAACAACAGATGTTCATTATCATGACGGGAATGTTCATCACGTTTTTCTTCATTCTTGGATACCTCCCCGCGGATATTAATTTCAGTAAGGCACTCAAGATCGCGGGCGCCAGTAATAAACTGGAAATTCTGGACTTTAGCATGAACACCACGAGTAGGTACACCTTTTGGAGCGGTATTACTGGCGGACTCTTTTTGGCCTTGGCCTACTTTGGAACAGATCAAAGTCAGGTACAGCGTTATCTAACCGGAAAATCGGTTAGGGAAAGTCAATTGGGACTGGTGTTCAACGGTATTTTTAAGATACCCATGCAGTTCTTTATCCTTTTGGTCGGGGTCATGGTTTTCGTTTTTTATCAATACAATCCCTCTCCGTTAAACTTTAATCCTGCCGCTACACAAACCGTAATGGAATCTGAGTACGCAGAAGATTACCGGCTTTTGCAAGAAGGCCAAGTGGCCTTGGAGGCAGAAAAGAGGATTGCCCAAAATAATTTTTCTGCAGCATTGGAAATCAAGGAATATGCCGCTGTTGAAATGGCGAAGCAACAAATCATTGATATCAATAAAAAGGATAGTGTCAATAGGGTTGCGGCAAAGACCATCATAAAACAGGCAGACGAAAATATAGAAACAAACGATAAGGATTATGTATTTATCCATTTCATTCTCAACAACCTTCCCAAGGGACTTATAGGTCTTTTACTGGCCGTTATATTGTCGGCCGCTATGTCCTCTACGGCTTCGGAATTAAATGCCCTTGGCACTATTACCGCATTGGATCTCTATAAAAGAAACAGGAAAGAAGAGCAGACGGAACAACACTACGTGAAAGCCTCCAAGTGGTTTACCTTTTTATGGGGTGTTATTGCTATCGGGATTGCCAATGTGGCCAGTCTTTTCGACAATCTTATTCAGCTTGTGAACATCATTGGCAGTATATTCTATGGAAACGTGCTTGGCATATTCCTCTTGGCCTTCTTTTTTAAATTTGTCAAGGGCAATGCGGTATTCTTTGCAGCGGTGTTAACGCAGATCATTGTTTGTGTCATCTATTATAACCTGATTCATATCTATCCCTCCGGCGAAGAAAAATTGGGCTATTTATGGTTGAATTTTATTGGGGCGGCACTGGTAATTATAACCGCTTTCGTATTTGAAGCCTTTGACCGCATGCTGAATAGGCCTCTAGCTGCCAGTAGATAAAGGCGAATAGGTATTTGCCGCTAAATCTATTGAATACGGTAACCGAAAAGGTTTAAAATGGCTTGCGATTTTATGCTTTGAAAAAGCACCTTGGAATAGAATTTTTGTTTCAAAAACTCAATTCAAAGTATCCCCTTTGGGTTCTCCTTTTTTTAAACATGACCTTCCCTTATATTTACAGCCTCGGTTTAAAGAAAATTCAAGCACATACCATTAATGACACTATCCGAAATTGAATCGTCCTTTATAAAAAAATACAACAACAAACCTATTCTGATAAAAGCTCCGGGTCGTATCAACCTCATTGGAGAGCATACGGATTACAACCTGGGTTATGTCCTACCTGCTTCCATAGAGAAGGGAATTTATTTTGCGGCACAAAGGAACAATAGTAACATTATTACCGTGGAGACCTTTTTTAACCAACCGGAGCAAATTAGTTTTAATATAGATGGTTCCCATTCTATCTATAAGGCGGGCTGGGGAAATTATTTTAAGGCGATTATAGAAATCCTTTTGGAGCAGGACTGCAAGCTCGTTGGTTTTGATTGCGTTTTTGGTGGTGATATTCCCATTGGCTCGGGACTCTCCTCTTCGGCGGCATTGTGCTGCGGATTTATACATGCAGTGGCCGAATTGAGCGGTTTGGAAATTTCAAAACAGGAAATTGCCCTCATAGCCCAAAAAGCCGAGCACAAAATTGGCCTTAACTGCGGTCTTATGGACCAGTATGCCGTGCTTTTTGGCAAAAAGGGAAACGCCCTGTTTTTGGATTGCAAGGATTTGAGCCACGCGTATGTCCCCATTAATTTGGAAGGCTACAGTTGGGTGCTTATCAATAGCAATATCAAACACAATCTGGCCGTGGACTCCGAATACAATAAAAGGCGAAACTCCTGTGAACTGGTCGTGAGCAAGGTAGCCGAATTTAAGAAAAATGCACATTCCCTTCGTGACCTTACCCGAGAAGATTTGGAAAAGGTGAAGAGCCAGGTCTCCCCAACCGATTACAAAAGGGCGAAATACGTTTTGGACGAGAACGCTAGGGTCTTAAAAATGATGGATGCCTTGCGGAAAGGCGATGCCAAAGCCGTCGGAGCTATTCTATTACAAGGCCATTGGGCGATGTCAAAGGAATTTGAAATTACTACAAGTGAACTGGACCTACTGGTCAGCACAGGCCAACAACTAGACGGTGTATTGGGATCTAGAATGATGGGCGGTGGTTTCGGTGGTTGCACCATCAACCTTATGAAAACGGAACTGATAGAGGAAAACACGAATGCCATTCTCAGTTCATATAAAAAAACGACGGGAATTGATGCAGAAGCCTATCACCTTAAAATCGATGATGGCGTGCATACGTTGGGTTGTTAATTAATACAGGCAAACGAAGGTTATATACTCCTGCCAAATGAAAAACCTAGTTTTTGTCTCTTTCTTTTTCCCTTTGCCGTCGTTAAAATTATCAACCGTAGCTATGGCTATGCTTCGCCATCGCTACGGCTCGCCCACAGCTTTCGCTGTGTCGTGCCTAGGCAAAGAAACAAATAAAATTGTCAAAATTCTCGGGTTTTCATTAAGCATGAGTATACATCAAAAAAAATCGAGCGGAAAAGGAACGGCTAACAGCAACGTTATACCAATCCCACTCCGCCCGAATAAAAGTAATCAGTATCAAAAACGACTTCTGATACCAAGTTTACTTATTTCTTACATGGCACCCCATTCTTTGAGGGAATCCATATTCATTTTTATGTAATCATCATTTTTGGCTGCTTTAGAAGCTTCCAAAGATTTTTTAGCTGCAGTAATTGCCCCTTTTTTGTCTCCTGCCTTCGCCAAGATCAAGGATTGTTGTCTCAACTGCCAGAAGGCAGGGTTTTCGCTCATTTCCATGGCCTTGCCCATCCATTCCTTAGCTTTATTAATATCCTTTCCTTCGTTGGCATAGTAAACAGCGGCCGCATAGTAATCACCTGCGCCAGGTCCTGCGAGTGTACGCTCAATACTTTTCATTACGGCAGCATCGGCAGGAACACCGAAAGGAACTGCTACATAGGTATTCTCCCACATCATCCCAAGATGTGCTCCTGTTGTAGTCACTTCGTCGATAGTAATGGTAAAGGTTTCCACATCCATAGCTATATTGGAAACAGGTACGGTAGCCTTGGCTACAACTTTACTCTCTTCCCAATCCTTAGGCGTTCCGCCTCCGTTGGTATCGGCATAAAAGAATACTTCCCAGTTACTTTTACCCGGTTTTGTGAAAATAGAATACTTTCCGGCCTTAACCGCTGTTCCGGCTACGGTTACATCGGTATCAAAACTTATGGTGGTATACGCATTTGCCCCTGTCCGCCATAATTTGTCAAAAGGAACCAGATTGCCAAAAATGGTACGCTCCTTCATGGAAGGTCTTGAATAATCGATTACAACTTGCGTTAAACCAACGGTTTGTGTCAAGCTTGAAGCCGGACTCGCCTCGGGCGCATTAATTTGTGCTTCCAAAGAGAAGGAAGCTACGACAGCTAATAAAAATAAAATTACTTTGTTCATGATTGTTATTGTTTTAAGTGCAAACAAATCTAAATATAAACGGAAGTTGCCCTTGTTAACAAAGTCATAAATAAAGCTTTAGCTATATTGCCATTTTCATTTTTATTACGCCCATGTCGCAATTATACTCATGCTTAATGATAACCCGAACATTTTGACAATTTTATTTTTTTCTTTGCCTAGGCAAAATTGTCGACCGTAGCCGTAACTACGATTTACCCCGACCGTTCGGGGTAGACGATGGCAAAGGGAAAAAGAAAGAGATAAAAACTAGGTTTTTCATTTGGCAGGAGTATAGACAATCAAATCAGGAACTAAGTGAAATTCACGGAACTAGAAAAGATGCTCCGGGCAAGCGTTAAAGGCATTCCAAGGAAAAAGTTTTTAAATATTCAAGCATGCTTCAGGATATTGAATCTAATAAACCGCAAATGCCTTGGAACTAATGGCGTTGTCAAAATAGACCACAAAGTAGTAGATAGCGGTGGAAATGGGTTGCGAGATTACACCTTCCTTGCTAACCGTATTGGTAAATTGTTCCCAAATGGTCTTACCGTTCACATCATAAATACGGGTTCCATAAATGGTATTATCAGAATTGATGAGATAGCGAATCTCACCAGTACCTTGGTCTTTAAAAATCTGCAACTCTTCCTCGTTTTCGTCGGGAGATGGATTCGGATTTGGCCCCGGCTCAGTCTCAGGTTCTGGTTCTGGCTCTGGCTCGGACGGTACTTCTTCGTCTAGTCGAAACTTAAAAAGTCGGGATTCAGAAGTAACATTCGGGGACTGCCGAGAGAAAAATTCAGATGAAAAAAAGTAGTTCCCAATACCGTCATGGGTAAGTCCCTCCACTTGGGCCAAACCTATAGTAATGGTTACATCGCTCCCTGTTTCGCCAAAAATACGGGTAGCATCCAAAGGGTACACCTTGGCAAAGGGCATTAAAAACCTGGAATATCCTAATACCGTTAGATTACCTGTTTCGGTGTTATAATCGGCATCTGTAACAAGGCCTATAGTTTCTACCGCACCTCTTCTTGTCGCTATATGGCTTCCGGTATCTTTTGGAAGCGCATAGGCCACGCAACCCTGACTCTTCCATTGTTTGGTCAATATAATCAACTCGTTTTCCAGCACAAAAAAGGCTTCGGCATCCCAGTCGCTGTTACCGGTATCCGTAAAATCGGTCTGGTCTTCGTAAGTAAAGGAAATGGTCTCGGCCTCCACGGAATCACTGTTCAGATAATCTGCCTTGGCCACGCGGTAAACGGCCAGGTCTTGTCGCGTTCCTAAATTGTTTCCAAAATCGCCAATATAAATAAAGTTCTCATCCTGAGTTACGGCTTCCCAATCCGTATTTGTTACATTGGATACGGAGACTGTCCTTTGTATTTCCCTTGTAAGTGTATCTATTTCAAACAGTGTGGCGGTGCCGCCAGAATCGTTATGCGTTATCAAATGACCATTAAAAAAAATAAGTCCGGAGGTTTCGGAAACTTCCGGCGGTAGGGTACCAAGCTCAACTATAGGGCTTTGTGCCAACGCAATGTTGGTAAAAAGGAAGTATAGTCCTAGAACAATTCTCATGGCAATGACTTTTATTACAATGCAAATTACAAAATAAGATGCCCTACCCTCTTTTAATTAGTTTAAAAAACAAAATGAACGGTAAAAGGCCGAAGCTATGCGCAATTACTGGAAAATTTTATTTTGTTTAACTTATTAAATTTTTAGCTAAACAATAATGCTTCTATCTTTGTTCAAAATACCTGTATGAAACTATACCAACTTCATTCCAAGCAATCCTTCCCCATTTCAAAACAGACGGCTTGGGATTTTTTATCCAGTCCAAAGAATTTACAGGAAATAACCCCAAAACACATGGGCTTCACGATTCTTTCTGGAGCGGACAGACCTATGTATGCCGGTCAAATCATTCAATATAAGGTCTCTCCCCTTCCTGGATACACCACAAAATGGGTTACGGAAATTACCCACGTAAAGCAGGGGGAATATTTTGTGGACGAGCAGCGCTATGGCCCTTATGCGCTATGGCACCACAAGCATTTCATCAATGAAGTAGAAGGTGGTGTGGAGATGGAGGATATCATAGATTATAAGATTCCCTTCGGAATATTGGGTCAAATAGCACATCCGATTATCGTAAAAAAGCAGTTGAGTCAAATTTTTGAGTATCGGGAGCAAAAACTAATCGAACTTTTCGGCACATTAGCAGGTTCAGAAAAAGAAATTCATTTTAAATCATTTTAAGACATGAGTAAAAACATATTATTGATTGGAGGAAGCCATGGTATTGGAAATTCCCTATTACATCTATTACATAAAGAGCATGCCGTTTTTGTTGCATCAAGAACTACCGAAGGTTTGGAGGGCTTAAATGCCACCCATATTCCGTTTGATGCCACCACCGATGATCTGGATACGTCCAAGTTGCCCGATGAGCTACACGGGTTTGTATACTGTCCGGGAAGCATCAACCTAAAACCTTTTAAAATGATGAGCTTGGATACCTTTGAGGAGGACATGCAATTGAATTTCTTTAGCTTGGTTAGAACGGTAAAAACCATCATTGGCCGTATGGCGGAAGGAAGTAGTATGGTTTTCTTCAGTACCGTGGCCGTTGGCACGGGAATGCCTTTTCACACCAGCGTGGCGGCAGCAAAAGGTGCTATAGAAGGCTTTGCAAAATCCATGGCTGCGGAATACGCGCCTAAGATTCGGGTAAATGTGGTCGCTCCTTCCTTGGTAGACACCCCTTTGGCCGGACGCTTATTGAGCAATGATAAGAAAGTAGAAATGATGTCCCAGCGCCATCCTTTAAAAAGGGTGGGGAAAGCGGAGGATATCGCAAATATTGCCTCATTTTTGTTAAGTGACAACAGCACGTGGATGACCGGGCAAATTGTAGGTGTAGACGGAGGCATGTCCACCTTGAATATTTCTTAGCATGAGTAAAAAAGTATCGGTTTTTTGGTTTCGTAGGGATTTACGGTTGGATGATAATAGTGGTTTTTTGGAAGCCTTAAAGCGTGATTTTCCAGTATTGCCCTTGTTTATATTTGATACGGAAATTCTGGACACCCTTCCCAAGGACGATGCACGGGTAACCTTTCTCCATGAAACCCTTCAAAAAATGAGGGATACGCTGCAAAAGAACCAGCATAGTTCCATTGCCCTGTTTCATGGAAAACCTTTGGAAGTTTTTAAGGAGCTGACGAGCGAATACGACATCCAAGGCGTCTATACTAATCATGATTATGAGCCTTACGCTAGGGAAAGGGATACGGAAATGGCGTCGTTTTTCAATGAAAAAAATATCAGTTTTAAAACGTTTAAAGACCAGGTAATTTTTGAGAAAGATGACGTTGTTAAGGACGATGGCAATCCGTATGTGGTCTATACTCCTTATAAGAATAAGTGGAAATCGCTTTTTACCTCGAACCATCTTAGCCTTCATGATACAAGTAAGTGTATGTACAATCTTATAGCACATTCAAAACTTCCCAACCTATCCCTTTCGGATATGGGCTTTGAAACGGCTAGCATCAAAGTACCCGAATTTACCGTTACCCCTACCCTAATTCAGAATTACGAGGATACCCGTAATTTTCCGGCCAAGGAAAATGGCACTTCCCGCTTAGGGCCCCATTTGCGTTTTGGAACGGTATCGGTGCGTAAGATGATGGCAAAAGCGGTTGCCGAGGAAAACGAAGTCTTTTGGAGCGAACTTATTTGGCGCGAGTTTTTCATGCAGATTCTCTGGCATTTTCCGCATACCAAGGACAGCGCATTCCGACCAAAATATGACCGAATAGATTGGCGCAACAACGAAGCAGAGTTTGAGAAATGGAAAAACGGGATGACGGGCTATGCGCTTGTAGATGCCGGAATGCGGGAGCTGAACACCACAGGATATATGCACAATAGGGTGCGCATGCTGGTCGCCAGTTTCCTTTGCAAGCATTTATTGATAGATTGGCGCTGGGGAGAAGCCTATTTTGCCGAAAAGCTCTTGGATTACGACATAAGTGCAAACGTAGGCAATTGGCAATGGGCCGCAGGCAGCGGTGTGGATGCCGCTCCCTATTTCCGAATTTTTAACCCCATGACGCAGGTGGACAAGTTTGATAAACAAAAGGAATACATAAATAAGTGGGTGCCAGAATTGCAGGAACTGACCTACCCAGAAAAAATGGTAGACCACAAAATGGCACGGGAAAGATGTCTTAAAACCTACAAAGACGCTCTTGCTTAATGGTTATTGTCTGGTTCAAAAGAGATTTAAGATTGTTGGATCATGAGCCTTTAGTGAAAGCTATTGCTACTAGGGAAAAAATACTCTTACTCTATAGTTTTGAACCTTTATGGACAAATGACGCCCATTACAGCGAAAAGCATATCAATTTTATAAAGCAAAGTTTAGCTGACCTTCAGAGACAACTTCATTCCTACGACACCAAAATTTTTATTGTTGCAGATGATATGCTTTCCGTTTTTCAAAAACTGAACGACTACGAAGCTATAACCCATATTTTCTCCTACCAGGAAACAGGAATGAAAATGACGTATGACCGCGATAAAAAGGTCTCAAAATGGTGTACAGCAAATGGGGTCACTTGGGAAGAAAGTATTCAAAATGGAGTTTTTAGGGGGATAAAAAATAGGAAAGAATGGAAAAACGATTGGGTCGCCTTCATCAATTCCAATATTGATAAACCACAAATGGAACTGGGGCGCTTCTACCCTATTGATGCCATTGACAAATTTTCCGAAATCAATTTTACATCGGTTTCCTTAGATACTAAATTGAATCCCCTAATTCAAAAGGGAGGCACACGATATGCCGTAAAATATTTGGATTCCTTTTTAAACGAGCGCATCTGGGGCTACAATTCCAATTATTCCAAACCGGCAACTTCCAGAATGCATAGCAGCCGGCTCTCCCCCTATCTCGCTTGGGGCTGTTTGTCCGCCAGACAGATTTGTCAATACGCAGCGGGACATAAAAAAAGCGTGAACACTAAAAGAAACCTCAGTTCCTTTCTATCCCGTATGCGATGGCAGGCACATTTTATCCAAAAATTTGAAATGGAGGGCGAAATGGAATTTAGAAGTGTGAACAAAGGCTATCATCAACTGGAAAAACCAAGACAGGCACACTTACAGAAAGCTTGGCGAGAAGGACAAACAGGCATTCCGCTTATTGATGCCGCAATGCGCTGTTTGGTCGCTACGGGATTTGTAAATTTTCGACTTCGGGCCATGTTGGCGTCCTTCTTTACCCATCTGCTTTGGCAGCCGTGGCAAGATTGCACGGAACACTTGGCACAAAACTTTTTAGATTTTGAACCGGGTATCCATTTTCCGCAGTTGAACATGCAGTCGGGCGAAACGGGCGTAAACACCATTCGTATTTATAATCCCATCAAAAACAGCAAGGAGCACGATGCCGAAGGTATTTTTATCAAAAAATGGGTGCCTGAACTGGCCAGGCTACCATCGCAATACATCCATGAACCATGGGAAATTCCGCTTATGGAATTGCAATTTTTAGGCTTTGAACTTGGAAAAGACTATCCACATCCCATTGTATCTATCTCCAAAATGCGAAAATTTGCCAGCGATGCCCTGTACGCCTATAAAAAGAGTCCGAAAACGAGATTGGAGAATAAACGCATCATAGCGAAGCATACCTTACCGGGCCGGCCGGTTTGGGACCAACATAACTAAGGTGGGAAGCCCCTTTTAGCTCAAGTTTGACTATCTTTAAGACGATAAAATAAATAGCCCCTAAAACCGCCGATCATGAAAAAAACGTTTCTTACCTTTCTCCTATTAGTACTTTGCTTTCCTATGTCGGCCCAGAAATTGAGCAGCAACAAAAAGGCGCTCATCGCATCGGTAGAAAAGCATAAAAATGAGCTGATAAAAATTAGTGACTCCATTTGGGCATTGGCCGAAACGGCATTTGAGGAAACCGGTTCCGCTGAAATTTTGGCGGATTATGCCGAAAAGAACGGATTAAGCGTGACGCGCGGCGTTGCCGATATCCCTACGGCGTTTACAGCCACCTATGGTTCCGGTTCACCTGTTATAAGTATACTTGGCGAGTATGACGCGCTACCGGGTATTTCACAAAAAGCGTCTCCCGAAAAAGAAGCGCTACATCCCGGTGCCGCGGGGCACGGGTGTGGACACAACCTTTTTGGTACGGCGAGCCTTGGATCCGCCATCGCCATAAAAGAGCTTATGGATGCCGGGAAAATTAAAGGCACCGTGAAGTTTTTAGGAACTCCCGCAGAGGAAAAGTACTTTGCGAAAGTATGGATGATCAAAGCAGGACTCTGGGACGATGTGGATGTGAATATTAGTTGGCATCCGTCCTCTAAAACGGAGGCCGATGTACAAAGCGGACTTTCGCTTATAGATTTTATAGTGGAGTTTAACGGACAAGCGGCGCATGCATCCGGAGATCCATGGAACGGTCGAAGCGCATCGGATGCTTTAGAACTCTATACTACCGGCATCAACTACTACAGGGAGCATATATTGCCGACGTCCAGGATACACTACCATATCCAGGATGGCGGACAGGTTGTAAACGTAGTCCCCGACTATGCAAAGTTGTGGGTACGCGTACGCGACCCAAAGCGAAAAGTAATGCTGCCTACCTACGAACGCGTAAAGGAAATGGCCGAAGGCGCAGCTATTATGGCCGATGTAGACTATAAAATATCCTTGGTTTCAGGAATATATGAAACTTTGGTAAACCGCACTGGCGGTGCCATTATGCAGAAAAATCTTGAAATGCTTGGGCCTATAGCCTACACCGAGGAAGAAAATGTATTTGGAAAGGCGATTCAAAAAGCAACGGGCAAACCCGAGATAGGCATGGATAGTGAAATTCGTCCGTTACGGGAAACAGAGGAGAATCCAGGCGGCGGCTCAACCGATGTTGCCGATGTAAGCTGGAATGTACCCAATATCAATCTCAGTGCAACCGTAGCACCAAAAGATACGCCGTGGCATTCGTGGGTTGTGGTTGCTTGTGGCGGTATGTCCATTGGCCATAAAGGCATGGTATACGCCTCCAAAGCTATGGCCATGACCATGGTGGATTTATTTGAGAATCCAAAAATGGTACAGGAAGTCAAGGAAGAATTTAAAACAAGAAAAGGTGATGAGGTTTACGAACCCATGATAGAAGGGCCACCACCCATCAACGGAATTTAATATTTAAAACAAAAATTGCTATGTTCGGATTATTTAAAAGGAAAACGGAAACAGAAAAGTTACAAGAGAAATACAAGAAATTGATGAAAGAGGCTTTTGACCTTTCCAAAAGCAATCGTTCTGCAAGTGACGGAAAATATGCGGAGGCGGATGAAGTCCAAAAACAGATAGACGCCTTGCGCCAATAGAAAAATTAATTGATTAGTTAATTGTTATTTACCATTGTTGTCTATTTAAAAGCCTAGAACGCTATCTAGAAGAGTCAAGACTATACATAAATTGTAGTAAATAAGATATCTTGCAAATTTCAAGGCAATTGGACGGTAGTGCGAATCAATGCTGCGAAAGGAACAAGAACTAAGCTGAGGGAAAGTCTAGTTTTCTGCCTTTTGCCGCTTATCCCTTTTATCTTGCACCTTGTCCATTGTCTCTCATTTTCAGGCCATATTAAAAACGCATTAGTGGTATATTTTTCTATTTTTGTTAGCTAAATTGTAAAATGAATTCATACCTATGAAAAAATTATATGTATTGTGTTTGCTATGCTTGGTTTCGACAGTGGCAACCGCACAAGGCTTCGATTTTAAGATCGATCACTTTGCCATCGTGGTGGATGATGTGGATAAAAGTGCCAAGTTCTATGATAATATTCTAGGATTGGAAGAAACACCTCATCCTGATAAAAAACCGGGATTTCGTTGGTTTATGATTGATGACAGCTCACAAATACATCTCATTCAAAAGGAATTTACGCCTTTTGAAAAGAATAAATCCATGCACTTATGCCTATCCACACAGGATTTGGATGCTGTCATAACACATCTTAAAAGTAACAACGTGCCTTATTGGGACTGGCCCGGTAAAGAAAGTGCGGTAACCTTGAGGACGGACGGTGTCCGGCAAATTTATATTCAAGACCCTGATGCCTATTGGATAGAAATAAATACCGCAACGCACTAGTTAAGCAACATGATCAAAGATATTCTTAAATTGGGCTTTCCCTGGCAAACGCAAGACCCTTTCCTATTTTGTGTATATCATTTGGACCAGTATCCAAAAGGAAATGAAGATATGTCCCCGAACGCTTCTTTGGAAGGACGAAATTTAGGGAACGATTTTACCATTAAAGACGGCTGGCGCATGTACCATGGGAAAACCATTCCAGGGTTTCCTGCGCATCCGCATCGGGGCTTTGAGACGATTACCATAGTAAATAAAGGATTTTGTGACCATTCGGATTCCTTGGGTGCCGCCGGAAGATTTGGCCAAGGAGATGTGCAATGGATGACGGCAGGGAAAGGCGTACAGCATTGTGAAATGTTTCCCTTGTTGCATACCGACAAAGAGAATCCCTTAGAGCTTTTTCAAATATGGTTGAATCTTCCTAAAGCCAATAAATTTGTAGAACCGCATTTTAAAATGCTATGGCATGAAGATATTCCGGTAGTGAGAACAGCCAATGCTAGCGTAAAAATCATAGCGGGCAATTATGGATCCGAAAACGCTCCGCAACCAGCACCCGATTCTTGGGCGGCCGACCCTGACAATGGCGTTGCAATATGGAATATTCATATTGATGCCAATGGCCAATTTACCCTGCCCAAAACAGAAATCGAAGTCGACCGTACGGTATATTTTTATGAGGGCGATACCATACATATTGATGGAACTGCGATAGTCCCCGATTATGGAATACAGCTAGATGCGGCTAAAAAAGTGACCATTACCGCAGGAAATTCCCAAGCACATCTTTTGTTGCTTCAGGGAAAACCTATTCAGCAACCGGTAGTCAAATACGGTCCCTTTGTAATGAATACCGAAGAGGAAATAGAAAGCGCCATGCAGGAATATCGCTTGACCCAATTTGGTGGTTGGCCTTGGCGACATCCGGATAATGTGCACGACAAGCAGAAAGGAAGATTTGCCAAATACCCCGATGGTAGCCTAATAGAAAAAACATGAAACTCACACTACAATTAGCCGCTATTTATAATGTTATTTGGGGCGCTTGGGTGGTTCTTTTTCCAGATCACTTTTTTGAGTTGGTGGGAATGCAACCTTTGAACCATCCCCTGGTATGGCAAGGAATGGGTATGGTCATTGGCGTTTACGGCTTGGGCTATTGGTGGGCGTCCCATGATCCCATAAAACATTGGCCCATTGTTGCCGTTGGCTTCTTGGGAAAGATTTTTGGCCCCTTGGGTTTTGTTTTCAATTATGTACAGGACATCGTTCCTTTTGAATTCATCTATACCTTGATCACTAACGATTTTATCTGGTGGATACCGTTCTTCATCATTCTAAGAAACGTCCATCAACAAACCAAATGGAAACTTTGATTCCATATATTTTTTTTGGCACATATACTCATGCTTAATGATAACCCGAAAATTTTGACAATTTTATTTTTTTCTTTGCCTAGGCAAAATTATCAAGCATAGCCGTAGCTACGGTTTATAATTTTAACGACGGCAAAGGGAAAAAGAAAGAGACAAAAACTCGGGTTTTCATTTGGCAGGAGTATAAAACATTATGAATAGTCTAAAATAGTGTCAGAATTTAACTATGGTAAAAAAAATATTTCGATACGGATTTATAGGGTTTATGCTGTTTGCAGGCATCAACCATTTCCTGAATCCCACTTTTTACCTACCACTTATTCCAGATTATCTTCCTTTTCCAAAAACCATAAATATAACTTCCGGAGTTCTAGAGATTTTTTTTGCCGTACTCCTCTTTTTTCCAAAATGGAGAAGCTTTGCAGTTTATGGTATAATTATCCTATTGGTGCTATTCATCCCCTCGCACATCTACTTTATTCAGATAGATGCCTGTGTTCCCAACGGATTGTGCACTCCACTTTGGGTAGCTTGGGTACGATTGATCGTAATCCATCCGCTGCTGCTGATTTGGGCATGGAGAATAAAGGATTGATGTCTAATGCGATTTTTCAGGAAAGGTTTTAAAAAGGATACCCATGCACCACTTAAAAACACGACAGATGTATTCTTTTGATCAAGAAACTTATATTTTTACTAGTGGAAACAAGCTGGTGTTGCTTTAAGATTAAACTGAAAATACACCGCTATAAAATAATAGCCTTTGATACCTACTGCCAACCTTATTTTCGATTCTGCTACATTTGTGCTCATCTGGGCAGTCCAATTAGCGATTTACCCTGGTTTAACCTATTACGGTTACACCGAATTAAAAGTATGGCACCGCTCCTACACCAAAAGAATAACATTGGTGGTATTGCCTTTAATGATTGGGCAGTTGGGCTTTAGCATTGGAAGTGTAATTAGTGAAAATTCTTTTCTAAGTATATCAAAATTGGGTCTAATTGTCATTATATGGATAATGACCTTCAGCATTTTTGTTCCCTTACATCATAGAATAGATGATGCCGATGAAGCAGAAAATAGGTCTATTACATCCAAATTGGTAAAGAAAAATTGGTGGAGAACACTTTTATGGAGCTTGGTCTTTATCTTAAGCGCCTATAAAACATTTATACTCTAGTTATTTTAGCCCCTATAGCACGTAGCCGTTCATCAATATTCTCATAACCACGATCGATCTGTTCAATATTATGTATCGTAGAAGTTCCTTTGGCAGAAAGTGCTGCGATCAACAAGGATACCCCTGCCCTGATATCTGGCGAGGTCATGGTCGTAGCTTTTAAGCTAGATTTGAAATCATGGCCCATTACCGCGGCCCTGTGCGGGTCACAAAGGATTATTTTTGCGCCCATATCCAAAAGCTTGTCCACAAAGAACAAACGGCTTTCGAACATTTTTTGATGAATGATGACCTCTCCCCTAGCCTGCGTGGCAATCACAAGAATTATGCTCAACAAATCCGGAGTAAGTCCGGGCCATGGCGCATCTGCTATGGTCAAGATTGAACCATCGATATAATTTTGTATTTCATAGCCGTTTTTATGTGCCGGAATGTAAATATCATCGCCCTTGCGTTCCAAAGTAATCCCCAATTTCCTGAAAACCCTCGGAATTTGTCCCAAATCGTCCCAGCTTACGTTTTTGATAGTGAGTTCACTTTTGGTCATGGCCGCGAGTCCTATCCAACTTCCGATCTCGATCATATCGGGGAGCATGGTATGTTCCGTTCCGCCCAGACTTTCAACGCCGTCTATGACTAGAAGATTGGAGCCTATTCCCGCTATTTTCGCGCCCATCCGGTTCAACATTTTACACAATTGTTGCAGATAGGGCTCGCACGCTGCGTTATAGATCGTAGTCTGACCTTCCGCTAAAACGGCTGCCATTACAATATTGGCGGTGCCGGTAACGGAAGCCTCGTCCAACAGCATATAGGTGCCTTTTAATTTCTTGGCCTCTACCCCGTAAAAAGATTCTGCCTTATTGTATCTGAATTTGGCGCCAAGTTTAATGAACCCCTCAAAATGGGTATCCAATCTTCTGCGGCCGATCTTATCGCCACCTGGTTTGGGAATATATCCCTTACCAAAACGGGCCAATAAAGGCCCCACTAACATAATAGAGCCCCTTAATCCTCTTCCATCTTGCTTAAACCGATCGCTCTGAAGGTGATCTAGATTAATGTCGTCCGACTTAAAGGTATACGACCCTTTTCCTCTTTTCTGGATTTTTACGCCTAAATCTTCCAGCAGGGATATAAGTTTGTTGACATCTATAATGTCCGGAATGTTATGTATGGTTACTTTTTCTGAAGTAAGTAGGACTGCACATAAAATTTGCAAAGCTTCATTTTTGGCACCCTGAGGTGTAATTTCGCCGAATAGGGGATGCCCTCCTTCTATCTTGAATATTCCCATCTAACAATTTGGACGATTAGTAGCGTTTCTTGCCGCGATTAGTATTTCTTTGATTGCTTTTTTTGTTGGAACTGACCCTTGGGGTCTTAGCTACCTTATTCTTTAAAAATTGACCACTATCGGTAAGGTATTCGCCTTTGGCCGCCAAATCTATTTCGCCGTTGCTCAATTCGTACAAGTGCTTGAATATGGCCGAATCATCCACAACATCCTTGTTCCAGTTCAAGTAACATTTTTTCATGTGGTTGGCAATGGCATATTCCAGCCCGGCGCGCTTGTCGCCCTCCTCCCATTCTACTGCTACATCGATCATCCGCTTTATGTTGTTACCATAAAAACGGTATTTTGGAAAATTTTGGGGATATTCCAAGGCATCCGGACGTTGCTGTAATATCTCTTTGGATGTGATCGGAAAAGGAGATTCCACATCCAATTTAAAATCGGACATGATAAACAATTGGTCCCACAGCTTATGCTGAAAATCGGGAACATCACGCAGATGTGGCTGTAAATTTCCCATTACGCTTATAATGGCGTTGGCTACTTTATTTCGTTCTACGGGGTCTTCAATAGATACGGCGTGGTCTACCATTTTTTGAAAATGACGACCGTATTCCGGTATAATCAATTGTGGACGCTCCGTATTGTACTCGAGGTTTTCTACTAATTGCAAATTGGATTTTTTTACTTAAATGTTGAAGAAGTATTCTTATAACGCCCGCAAATTAATAAAATTATGGGTCATATACTATTTTAAAGCGAGATTACGCCCTCTAATGCCCCTACTTCCTTATATTTTTCAATGACTTCATCCGGGTTCTTTAGGTTTACGGTTATAGAAACACTTGTATATTTTCCTTTTTTAGACTTTTTGGATTCTATGACCGCACCCGTATTGTCAAAAATTTTATGTATCTGAATGATCTTATCCGAATCGGACAATACAATGAATTTATACAGGTAATCGGAAGGCCAAACGGTGGTATCCGCTAATTGTTCCTTTAGCCTGTCATAAAATTCCTCTGCATCATTTTTCGTCATTACTTCAATTTTGTACAAAGATAAGAGGAAATGGCTAATTTTTTGGTATTCTAGGTTTTCCTATTTTTGTAGCACTAAAACTATACTTTGAATTTTAAACGAATCGTAATAACGGGCGCGCCGGGAACAGGAAAGACATCGGTCATAAAATCTCTGGAAACTTCCGGGCTATTTTGTTTCCATGAATTCATCCGGAGCATGACCTTGGAAGCAAAAACAGAGCAACACCCAAATAGTGTGCTTACGAACCCTATTGCGTTCGTAAGCGATTCAAAACAGTTCAATCAACAATTACTGGCGGGGAGGAAGCAACAATTTGACGATGCCGCAAAGAAAAAGAAAACTATGGTTTTTTATGATAGGGGCATGCCGGATGTTCTGGCGTACATGGACTATTTTAAACAGAACTATACCTCGGACTTTCTACATGTGTGCAAGACAAATAGATATGACGCCGTGTTTTTGCTTCCCCCTTGGGAGGACATTTACGTTCAGGACAACGAACGATTGGAAACCTATGTACAGGCTACCGAAATCCATGAGCATTTGTTTAAAACCTATACCAGCTTGGGATATGACGTGGTTGAAGTTCCCTTTGGAACGGTAAGGGAGCGGCTAACTTTTATACTTAACCATATAAATTTTTCCCGTGAATAAAAAACCCAACGAAATTCTTGAAAAGTATTGGGGTTTTACATCTTTTAAGGAATCGCAGGAAAAAATTATTGTCGCTTCATTGGAAGGAAGGGACGTTCTGGCCCTTTTACCTACCGGAGGCGGAAAGTCCATCTGTTTTCAGGTGCCCGCAATGATGCGTGAGGGAATTTGCATTGTTGTTTCCCCCCTAATTGCATTGATCCAGAACCAAGTTTCCAATTTAAAAAAGTTGGGAATCAAGGCGGTTGGATTAACCGGCACCATGAATTTTGAAGAGTTAAATAATGAACTGGACAACTGTATTTACGGCGGATACAAATTCCTTTACCTCTCTCCCGAACGATTAGGGCAGGAACTCATACAGGAGCGCATTCAGCAAATGAACGTTAATCTCTTGGTCATAGATGAGGCGCATTGTATTTCGCAATGGGGACATGATTTTAGGCCAGCCTATTTACAGTGTTCCATTTTACGGGAATTACATCCTAGCTCAGCCGTTATGGCATTAACTGCGACAGCCACACCAAGGGTTTCCCAAGATATTATAGTCTCCTTGGCCCTTATTGCCCCGCTGATCCAAAAGGATTCCTTTTTACGAAAGAACATCGCCTTTGAGGTCATTTTTGAAGAGGATAAAAAATATAGGTTGAAGCAGTATTGTGCCCTACTCAAAACGAGTGGTATCGTATATGTGAGGACACGTCGCCTGGCAGAAGAACTCTCCGGGTTTTTGCTTAATTCCGGTATCACGGCTACCTTCTATCACGGTGGAATATCGGAAAAAGAAAAAAAGAAAAAATTGGAACAGTGGCTAGAGAACCGCACACAGGTGATGGTAGCTACCAATGCCTTTGGAATGGGAATAGATAAACCGGACGTAGCGCTCGTGGTGCATTATCAAATACCCGATTGTTTGGAGAATTATTTTCAGGAAGCCGGTAGGGCAGGCAGAAACGGGCAACCGGCAGCCGCGATTCTTTTGACGAACACTACCGATAAGGAACAGGTTAAAAGACAGTTTCTTAGTATTCTTCCGGATGTGTCTTTGGTAAAGTTGGTATACAAAAAATTGAACAACTTCTTACAGATTGCGTACGGAGAGGGTTATGGAGGTAATTACCCCTTAAATTTCAATGTATTTTGCGCCACCTATCAGCTCAATTCACTTATGACCTATAACGCGTTAAGAATTTTGGATAGAAATTCTGTTTTAGCCTTGTCCGAGTCCTTTTCCAAAAAAACAACAATCTTCTTCAAAATCGGGAAAGAGGAACTGTTCAGGTATATGGATGAATACCCGAGCTTACAGGATTTGGTCAAGACCATTTTGAGAACCTACGGCGGAATCTTTGAATTTGAGACTCGGATAAACACCTTGCTCCTGTCCAAAAAGCTGAATGTTTCAGAATCCATAATTCAAAAAGGACTGGAGAAATTGGCAAGCGATGCGGTTATTGATTACCGCGGTTCGCATAGCGATCTGGAACTGACCTTTCTCGTTCCACGTGATGACGATAGGACCATTAACCCTTTTTCAAGGAATATTCGTGAGCAGAACCTGCTTAAGGAACATCAGGTTGCACAAATGCTCTTGTACCTAGAGAACGATACCGTTTGCAGAAGTCAACAGCTATTGGCCTACTTTGGCGAGAAAGATGCTACACCGTGCGGACGGTGCGACGTATGCGTGAAAAAGGGGGATACGGGAAAGGACCTGACCACCGTCAAACAAAAAATACTGGGTTTCTTAGCCTTGGGGAGCGCTGGCTCTAGAACCATACAACAGGCACTGGAACTAGAAAGCGATTTGGTTTTAATAGCTTTACAGGAATTGTTGGAGGATAGGAAAATCAATCTAAATACAAAAAATCAATATCAACTAGCTTAAGGAATTATGAAGGACTTACGAATTGTGTTTATGGGCACCCCGGATTTTGCCGTAGGCATACTAAATGCTTTGATAACGGACGGATACAACATTGTTGGCGTTATTACCGCACCGGACAGACCAGCGGGACGGGGACGGAAATTAAATGAATCCGCCGTAAAAAAATATGCCGAATTACATGGCCTAAGGGTGCTACAGCCAACAAACTTAAAGAAGGTTGAATTTCTGGAAGACCTGAAGTCGCTCAAGGCCAATCTGCAAATAGTAGTAGCCTTTAGAATGCTTCCAAAAGTTGTTTGGCAGCTTCCAGAGTTCGGGACCTTTAACCTACATGCCTCCTTGTTACCGGAGTACCGTGGCGCTGCACCTATCAATTGCGCGATAATGAACGGGGAGACCAAAACGGGGGTTACCACCTTTTTTATTGATGAAAAGATAGATACGGGCGCGGTTATTTTACAGGATGAAACGCATATTTTGCCAGATGAAGATGCCGGGGCATTGCACGACCGCCTCATGTTGCTGGGTGCAAATACCGTATTAAAAACAGTGGAACGCATAAAAGAAGGCAATTTTACGACTACGGTACAGGAAAGTCCCAAAGATTTAAAATTAGCATATAAGCTGGAAAGGGACACCTGTAGAATAGATTGGAACCAACCCCTGGAAACCATTCACAACTTTATCAGAGGCCTTAGTCCGTATCCGGCGGCCTGGACTACCTTATATACCCATAGGGAAGAACTTACGGTAAAGATTTACAAGGTCGGTATAGAAAAAGCGGTACATGATTTGAAGCCAGGGGAACTATTTTTTGACAAGAAAGAAATTCGCGTTGCTGTTGCGGGCGGCTTTATAAACCTATTGGAAATTCAGTTACAGGGCAAAAAAAGGATGCAAACCTTGGATTTGTTGAACGGTATTACCTTATCGGAAAATGCCTTTTTGAGGTAAAGCCCCGTGATCATTGGGGTCGCCAAACGTAAAAAAAGCCCTACGTTATCAACAAACCTCCCGAGTTATCAACAAAATAAGGGATTTGCGGCGGTTTTACTTGTGTTGCTCGTAAATCCCTATAAATTTGTGAGGAGATAAAAAATTATTTTAACAACAATTAATTTAATCACATTATGAACAAAACAGAATTGATCGATGCAATGGCAGCAGACGCAGGCATCACAAAGGCAGCGGCTAAAAAGTCATTAGAGTCTTTCTTAGGAAATGTAGAAGGTTCTTTGAAAAAAGGGAACAGAGTTTCTTTAGTAGGTTTCGGATCGTGGTCCGTATCTAAAAGAAATGCAAGAGAAGGTAGAAACCCATCAACTGGAAAAACTATCCAAATTGCAGCTAAGAATGTTGTTAAGTTTAAAGCTGGTGCCGATTTAGGTAACGCTGTAAACTAAGTTATACTCCTATCAAATTTAAAAAGCGCTTGCAAAAAGCGCTTTTTTTATGCTTAGTTTTTTGAGTTTTATTAAGAATTGTCTTATTTTAGAAATCTATATCGTTTCAAAAATGCTACAAGTAAAGCCTAAAAAGGGTAAACTGCTCATTGCCGAACCTTCCCTGACCGGAGATGTTTCCTTTAATAGGTCCGTGGTATTATTGGCCGAACATAATGAGGAAGGCTCCGTTGGGTTTATTCTGAACAAACCCTTGGACTATCAAATAAACGATTTGGTAAGTGAAATTTTAATTCCTTTTAAGGTGTACAACGGCGGCCCTGTTGAGCAGGACAATCTCTATTTTATTCACAGGGTTCCCCAATTAATAGAAAACAGCGTTGAAATTTCTGATGGTATCTACTGGGGTGGCGACTTTGAAAAAACCATTTCCCTAATCAATCAAAAGGTAATTTCCGAGGACGATATTCGTTTCTTTTTAGGGTATTCCGGTTGGTCCACTTTGCAGTTGGACGAGGAACTTTCCTCCAAGTCCTGGGTGGTAGTGAAGAATGAATATGAAAGTCAGATCATTAAAAAATCCTCTGTAGCTTTTTGGAAAGAAAAAATGATGCAACTCGGTGGGGACTATTTGTTGTGGTCCAACGCTCCGGAAAATCCTAGCCTCAACTAAGAATTTGTGATTAAATAACCTGTTTATTCCATCACAGACCCTAAGCCTAGGCACTTAATCTCGCCACAGCGTTGAGTTTTCCTATTAGGTCCTTACTTGTTTTATTACCAAACATCTTTTTCCTGTATTTACTAACAGGGATTATCCCGTTAATGGCATTGGTTACAAAAAGCTCGTCTGCCTTCTGAAGCTCAAAAGGAGAGATAGATTCCTGCTTTAATTCATATACGTTGGATTTCTCTAAAATTTCAATTATTTTTTTTCTGAGAATTCCATCTAGACAACCATCTTTTAAGGGAGGTGTTTTTACCGTTTTGCCGGATACTAAGAACACATTGCCGTTCAGGGCTTCTACGACCATTTTATCGCCATTTAACAGGAGACAGTTATCATAATCGTTCTCCTTGGCAAACACACTGCCTACGACATTTAGAATACGGTTATTGGTCTTGAGATTGGAGAGCATATCCTTGTTCAGGTAAAAATCCTTGAACAGTTCCACTTCATATTGGGAATCATTAATAATGTAGAACGGACTATCTAGAGGATTGGCCTCAATACAATAAGAAATGGTATTGGTTTCCGGTAAATAGAGTCCGCCGTCATTTCTATAGACCGTAAAGCGAACCCTAAAGGCACTATTGGCCTCCATGGTATCCAAGGTTTTTAAAATTTCCTTCTCCAAGAATTCCATCGTAAAATCCATAGGTATTTCCATACGTAGTATTCGCATGGACGACATAAGTCTTAGGTAATGCTCTTCCAAAAAATAGACATGGCCGTTTACCACACGTATGGCCTCGAAAAGCGAGTCGCCATATTTTAATCCCCTATTATTCTGATTCAGAAAATTAGTACCGTCATCAACCAAGGTTGCGTTAAAATTTACCATAAAAAAAGCCTTATAAAATAAGGCTCAAAGATACTGTAAATACCTAGAATTTATTTGGAACCAAGAACCTGTTTTAGATCGGAGACCTGATTTTTCCACAACATTTTAGACTCCTCCACTTCGTTTTCCTCGGCAAAGTCGGTAATAAACAAGGAAACATCCTTGGTTATCTCGTCCACTATAATCTTCATCTCAAAATACGAATCATCATCACTTTCTTCCCAAGAAAATCGAACAAATTCATCCGTTTTACGCTTCAATAAAGTAGCTTCTTCCTCCGAACCGTCCCAAATAAAAATAAATTTCTCCCCACGGGAATTTACATTGTCCGCAAACCATTCTGACAGTCCAGACGGAGTGGCCAAATACTGGTATAGCAATTGGGGGGATGATTGTATTACAAACTCAATTTCAAATTTTATCTTATCGTTCATTGCTTCTTCTTATTAATGCCCAATATATATATTTATAAAGGATTATAAAACAAAAGAGGCATCTAATTTTTTAATCAACTATTGTTGATGATCATAAAATTAAACTTTATATTTGCACCCGTTTTAAAATGCTTGTTCGTGTTTTACCTAGAATGACGAATACACTTTATAGCTAAGTTTTCATCATTAAAGCATGTAGGCCGTTTAAAATAGGAATGGCGAGGTAGCTCAGCTGGTTAGAGCGTCGGATTCATAACCCGGAGGTCGGGGGATCGTGCCCCCCTCTCGCTACTTTTACAACCCATTGAATAACAGGTTATTAAACCTCTTGTCGATGGGTTATTTTTTTAATACCTTACAAACCGTATACGCTACCGTATACAGCCACGGTTTGAACAAAAAATTTACAGAGCCTAAAATATATCATGGTGGGGAGGAATTTGACCTTTCCAAACGCTGGTATGTCTATTATTCCTATGAACACCCCACAAAAAAAGATGCAAAGGGAAACCCTCTTTTGAAGCGTCAAACACCCATAATGCTCAAGGTCAATCAAAGGTACAAGACCAAAAAGGAGCGTTTGTTCCATTTACAGCTCATCTGCGATGCCCTGCTACAGATGTTGAAGGATGGATATTCACCATATATTGAAAAAATTGATGGGAAACAGATGGCCTATACAGCACAATCGGCCTTGGATTTTGCCTTCGACCTTAAGAAAAGTCTTTTGGGCGAAACCTCGATTCGGGATTATAGGAGCCGGTTGGGAAGGTTCAAAAAATATTTAGAACAACAAGGCCTCCTAGAACGAAACATTCTTGACATTGACAAAAAAATCATCAATGGTCATCTTAACGAAATCCAAAAAACATCCAGTGCCCGCAACCGCAACAATACTAAAATGGTGTTAGGCTCTATTTTTTCGGTTTTGGAGGACAATGAAATCATCCCACGGAATTTTATCCATAATATCAAAAAGTTAAAGACCAATCCCAAACGGAACAAAACTTATTCACTGGATATCGTTGATGGCCTTTATGACTTTTTAGAGGTCAATGACCCACAGCTCTTGTTTTTTATAAAATTGGTTTCCTATAATTTCCTGCGGCCTATCGAGGTCTGCCGATTAAAGGTAGGGGACATAAACCTTACCCAGAAGCAGCTTCAGGTCAAGGCCAAGAATAAATTGGTAAAAACGAAAATTATCCCCGACCTGATCATTGATGAACTGAAAAAACTTGATCTTGCCAATGCAGAACACTTTCTGGTCTCACCTGAGGGTATAGGGCCTTGGGACACCACGGAGACGAACAGGCGCAATTATTTTTCAAAACGTTTTAAGAAGGCCAAGGTTCAATACAATCTATTTTTAAGGGAGCAGGGGAAATCCTTTCAATTAGGCAAGGATCACACCGTTTATTCCTTTCGGCACACCTTTATTACGAAGCTGTACCGCCAATTACGAATGGAATATTCCACGACCGAAACCTATGACAGGCTCATGCTGATAACCGGTCATTCCACACTCGAGGCCTTAATGGCTTATTTGAGGGATATCGATGCCGAACTTCCGGACGATTATAGTAGCTATTTGAACTTAAAAGGTTGAGTTTAGATATGCTTTGGAGGATAGACGACCCCTAAGCAAACGGACGGTTCATCCCGTATGATCGATTTCAAGGATTTCCACCGTTTACCTGGAAATCAACCGGAAAAAGATACCAACCTTATGCCAGGTGAGTTGATAACTGCGATCCACCTATCAAAACCCAATTTTGCGGATAACTATTACTATTTAAAAATTCGGGAGCGTTCTAGTTATGCTTTTGCATTGATTTCTGTAGCTGCCGGGCTGGCGATTGAAGGAGGTGTCATCCAAAAGGCAGGTATCGCCATGGGAGGTGTTGCCCATATTCCTTGGAAACTCTCAAAAGCAGAGGAGTTTTTAATAGGTAAAAAGCCCAATACCGAAAATTTTGAAACCGTTGCCGAACTGGCGTTAAGAGATGCGAAACCGTTCAAGGATAATGCATACAAGGTTGAAATGGGTAAAAAGGCCATCACGAGAGCTCTTACGCAGGCCTACGAAAGGAAAATGTAAAAAGTTAAAAAAAAATGTATCATGGAGGTAAGTAAGGAATCTGGAATAGGAAAGGCCATAAATAGAGTCGAGGGCCACTTAAAGGTTACGGGCAAGGCCAAGTATGCCTCTGAATTTCCAGTACGGAACAAGGTATACGGGCAAGGTATCAATAGCACTATTGCTAAAGGTGAAATAGTTTCCATAGATACGACAGAGGCAGAAAAAATTGCCGGTGTCATAAAAATAATCACCTATAAAAATGCGGAAAAACTGAAGACCTTCGACACGAAAAGACCGGCAATAGCCACGGATAGCATTGCACCCGTTCTACAGTCCAATAAAGTTCACTATTATGGGGAGTTTATTGGCTTGGTGGTAGCCGAAACTTTTGAGCAGGCGCAACATGCCGCGGCACTTGTCAAATTTAGCTACAAAAAAGCGTCTGATGCGGCAATCAATTTCGATAAAGTCAGGGCCAATGCCTATAAACCAAATGAGGAATCGGATTACTCACGGGGTACTATCGAAAAAGGAATTTCAGAAGCTGACGAGCTGATAGAGGCTACCTATAATACACCCATAGAACATCATCACCCATGGAATTGCATGCGGTTATTGCAGCTTGGGAAAATGGTAAAGTAACGGCCTATGCAAGCCAGCAGATTGTAAACGATGCAAACATCGCCCTAGCGGAGACCTTTATGATTCCAAAGGATAATGTGCGGATTATCTCCTCTTACGTTGGTGGTGGTTTTGGGTCTAAGTTGAACCTGGAGCGCCATGTGGTTATGGCGGTAATGGCTTCAAAAATAGTAGGTAGACCGGTGCAAGTAACGGTAACTAGGCATCAAATGTTCACAAATACCGGACTTCGCCAACACAATGAACAAAAGATGCGAATAGGAGCTAAAAAGGATGGTACCCTTACCGCGCTTGCACATGAAACCTTATCACACACCTCTATTACCCAAGAATACCAAGAGCCCTGTGGAACGGTATCCGAGATGCTTTATAAGGTAGATAACAATCTGGTCACCCATAGACTAATTCCTATGAACATACAGACGCCTTTTGCCATGAGGGCTCCCGGAGAGGCTACTGGAAGTTTTGCCCTGGAATCGGCCATGGATGAAATGGCCTGGAAATTAAAAATGGATCCCATCGAATTTCGTGTCAAGAATGATACCCAAACCGATTTGAGTAAAAATAGACCCTTTTCTTCCCGATTGCTAATAGAATGTTTAAGGATTGGAGCGGAAAAATTTGGTTGGAAAAATCGAAATATGGAGCCGAGATCCAACCGTAATGGGAATTGGTTGATCGGATATGGCGTTAGCGCAGCATCGAGAAACTCGCCCTTTCAAAAAACGAATTGCAAGGTGATTTTAGAAATGGACGGGGACAACGTGCTCGCAACAATTCAGATGGACGCCACGGATATTGGTACCGGAAGTTACACGATCATCGCCCAAACGGCATCGGAATATCTTACTATTCCCGTAGCACATGTGAGCGTGGAATTAGGGGATTCCAATTTCCCTGTTACACCAGGTTCTGGCGGTTCATGGGGTGCGGCATCCTATTGTAATGGGGCGCGAGCAGCCTGTGAGAATGCAGTCCAAGAGCTCAAAGAAAAATTGAACCTACCTATGAATCAGGAAATCGCCACTAGTGATCTCTTGCAGAGAAATAATTTAGAGCGATTTGAAAGTATGGGAACGGCAGAGCCCTCGGAAGAGTTCAAAGAATATTCGGTCTTCTCTTTTGGAGCTAATTTTTGTGAGGTTTGGGTAGATAAGGATACTGGGATGTACAATGTAAAAAGAATGGTCAACGTCGGTTCCGCTGGAAAAATCTTAAACCCTAAGACAGCTTACGGTCAAATTATCGGGGGGTTGACCATGGGTGTCGGAATGGTGATGGCCGAGCAGACTAGGATAGAACCTAATTTTGGTAATTTTATCACTCGGTCATTTGCCGATTACCACGTTCCGGTAAATTTAGATATGGCGAATACCGAAGTTATTTTCCTTCCCGAAGAAGATAAGATCGCAAATAAAATGGGTATAAAGGGCCTTGGTGAATTGGGAATTACGAGTGTTGCCGCTTCAATTGCCAATGCTATATTCAATGCCACCGGCAAGAGGATGCGCGACCTTCCGATTACTCCCGAAAAATTAATTGATGCGCAAGTTCAGGAAGGCGTTGCCATTTGAAAATAATTGCGAATTTTAATCCAGATATGGTTCATTTTTTCCTATCGTATCAATAGAAAATAAATATCCGACTTTGTAAATATACTCCTGCCAAATGAAAACCCGAGTTTTTGTCTCTTTCTTTTTCCCTTTGCCGTCGTTAAAATTATAAACCGTAGCTACTGCTATGCTTGATAATTTTGCCTAGGCAAAGAAAAAAATAAAATTGTCAAAATTTTCGGGTTATCATTAAGCATGAGTATACATACATTTCCAAGCGAATTGGGCGACCTATTTTTGAAAGTGAATACCTAGATTTAGGTTTCTAAAGCAACTGCAACGAATGGGCAAGCGGTGGCATCTACTATTTATGGCCACTTGAATCTATTGCGATACTATCTGGCTTTTGAAGATATTAGAGACCCTCCGAACAAAGGTCTATTCTGGATTACAACCCATGTGCGTGTTTAAAGATTAAATGTATCTACGGAAGGCTTACCAATGAATTAGGTTTTTAAGTGATTAAAAGTGGGACGAAAGACCCCTGAACCGGCTAAGGTTCAATTTTAGTATAAGTATGACACTATAAATCGTACAGATAAATAATTCAGGTAAAGCGGAAAGGAAACAGGTCGATGCTCGTCTGGTTGAGGGAAGAAAAAGATGGCTTCATCTTGACTAGGTATTTGTTTGTTGCACAATGGGTTAACCACCTTCAAGGTAGGCCCCAACCTTTGGAAACCCCACAGGATGAAGCTGAAATTATCTTTTGGCCTTCTTCTCCCTATCCACAAAGAAGCGCCCTGGCGTGCGCTAGATTACGAACTGGTGCACAGGAGGATAAAGGAACTGGCCACCAAGGAACAGCTTCCCTTCAAGCGGATGGGGATGAACAGGGCGTATTACTTTATGCTGGCCATCTCGCATTTCCTTTTCGAGACCTACAAACGTTACGTAACGGCCGGCGCGATCCCGGCTACATCGTATCCGGCGACGTTCAGGAGAAGGCCCGTCGATTTCGCCGTCAAGGTCACCGCGCACGCAAGGAACATAATACTGAAGGTCACCGTCGCCGTCGCCGTGGCAATCGATATCGGGGAACTATGGAGGTTCTGCCAGTCGCCGCCCCGGATCGAGGCCGCTTTAAAATAAGGGCCGCCAGGCGATACGGACAAAAAACTAGATGAAAACGGGCGAAGAACCGGGGAAACTCAAATATATGGCACATAGTCCGGCCGTTCAGGCACGGAAAAATGTCAGGGCCGACCTGAAATTTTCCTGAAAACCGCATCTGCCGTAGGATGGAAAAAAATGAAAGTAACAATCGCTCAATTTAGGTGGAATTGACCGTGAAGGACAATGGGATCGGCTTTGATGAAAAATATCAGGCCCAGATCTTCACGATTTTTCAAAGATTACATTCAAAAAGTGAATACAACGGGACGGGAATTGGCCTCGCCCTCGTAAAAAGAGTCGTAGAAGACCATCAGGGGGCACTGTTTGCAAAGTCGGAAAAAGCGAAGGAAGCAGCATTCCATATCATTTTGCCTGTAAATGGCAACCCTTCAAATAAGCTTTTTTCCTAGTAAACTGCCACTAAGAAGCTTCCTTTCTTAAAAAGATGGCCAATTTAGGGCTTGACCTGAGCAAAAGTAACTAAAGAGCTGCTCTAGCACGATAAACGTCCCCACAATATACGATTATAAGCATTTCAGTGTAAAATAAATAAATTTTAGAAAAACTACCTTTTTAACATTTTTTTTTGTACATTTCACATACTGTAGGTAAATTCGACACCCTATGAAAAATTTAGATAATATTTTGGTGGTGCTCGTTGATGACGATGCGGATGATAGGGAATTTTTCGCCGATGCCCTTGCGGAAGTTTCGGCCGAAACCCAGTTGAGCCTGTTCGAGAACGGGATTTTGTTTCTCGACGATCTCAAAAAGGCAACGGCAGTAGTTCCCGCAATCATTTTTTTGGACATCAATATGCCTATTTGCAACGGTTTTGAGATCCTTTACAAAATTAGGTGCTCCGAAAAATGGAAGGGGCTCTGTGTCATTATGTACTCCACCTCCAACAGCCGCAAGGATATCGACAAAGCGTTCCGCTTGGGCGCCAACGCATTCGTCCAAAAACCCAGTTCGCATAGATCACTATTTCAAATCCTGTCACGAACATTGAGGACGGACTGGAAAAACCCCTTACAAGTCCCGAACGAAAGATCCTTCGTACTTACCCCACAGCCTTGATGTTTTGCTTTAGTTAGAACATTTCATCAACTAATTTTTTTCTCCCATGGTGCCCTTCGGTTTTATTGCTCCAGACAATTTTGGCAAAAGCTTGGCGCTATAAAGCTTCATCTAGAAATTCGCCTAGAAACTTCAAAAGGTTTCAGGGACAAGGATACTTCGATCTTACTCTGGCCGTCCCCTTGGTTGACAACAAATTCGTTGGGTTCATAAAGAGCGTAATGCCCTTTCGCCGGTTGATGTAAAATTCCCAGTTTGTTATTCTTGTTCTTGACATGAGATGCGGTGTGTGACTTTTTTCGCATAGGTCTGATAAGGTTCGTCTATTGAATACCACCGGCCTCCGATAACGGGTCAATTAACTCATTATTGGTCAATTCAAGCTGATGGAAAAGGTAGCGATGTCTTATCCTTCTTTTTACGTTTTGCCCTGTAAATGTATATATACCCTGTTCTATATTTTTTTCAAGATTTTTAACTGTCTGGATGGATTCTCAGCTAACCCTCAGGCCTTTTGGAATATATTGAAACATTTTTTAACTCCATCAAAATCTAGCAAGGACTTATTAATTTTATTCAGCTATTTTCATGTCTTAACGCAAAAGTTAACTGTTTAGGCGGGTAGGCTGATTGTAGACAATGGAACCGCAATAATCTGGTTGAGCTACACATAAACACATAAAGCATCATGACTAATGACACCATTCATTTCAAGCCACATAGCACTCAATTCATTGTAAACGGAAAGGAGGTCGTTCTGCAATTTTTGCCTTGGGTAAGCTTATTGGATGCCCTCCGTGACCATTGTAAGCTTACCGGCACCAAAAAGGGTTGTGATCATGGCCAGTGTGGTGCCTGCACCATCATCTTCGATGGCAAAAGAATTCTTAGCTGTTTGTCCTTGGCAATAATGAAAACGGGATGTTCTATTACAACAATCGAAGGTATTGCCATCGGGGATGACCTGCATCCATTGCAAACGGCCTTCATAGCACATGATGCCTTCCAACGTGGATACTGCACTCCTGGCCAAATCTGCAGTGGCATAGCTATGCTACAGGAGGGCAAGGCCTCCACAAGGGAAGAGGTCAAGGAACTGATGAGCGGCAACCTCTGCCGTTGCGGTGCGAACAATAATATTATCGACGCCCTTATGGAAGTAAAGGAAAAACAGGACTATGAATAATTTCAACTACATACAGGTTGCAAACGATACTGATGCAATTGAGGAGCTAACATCAAATAAAGAGGGTCAATTTATTGCGGGGGGCACCAACCTGATCGACTTATGGAAATATAATCTGACACATCCCGGTACCGTCATAGATATTAGCGGATTGAAAGGATGTAATACGATAAATGAGGACGAAAACGGCGGACTGCTCCTAGGGGCTTTGGCAACCAATGCGGACACCGCTTATCATCCCTTGGTTGAAAAGTACTATCCCCTCCTATCAAAGGCCATACTGGCTGGGGCTTCCGCACAGATACGAAATAGCGCCACCAATGGCGGAAATCTTTTGCAGCGTACCCGATGTTACTATTTTTACGATGCCTCCTCGCCCTGTAACAAAAGAAATCCCGGTTCGGGCTGCCCGGCCATTGAAGGGCAAAACCGCATGCACGCCATTTTAGGGTTTAGTGATAGGTGTATTGCCGTCTTTCCGTCGGATATGTGCGTTGCCCTGGCCGCTTTAGAGGCCGTAGTGAATGTAAAGGGACCCAATGGGAAACGTGCCATCCCCTTTGCGGAATTTCACCGCTTGCCGGGGGAAAGACCGGAACTTGATAACAATCTTGACGCTCATGAAATTATAACAAACATAAGCCTACCCGAGGAGGGATTTGAGGAAAACTATTCCTATTTAAAGCTCCGCGACAAAAACTCCTATGCCTTTGCCCTCGTAAGTGTGGCCACCGGCCTAAAACTGAACGGAGGCAATATAGACAGCATACGGATCGCCCTAGGTGGTGTCGCCCATATGCCGTGGCGGGTGCCGGAAGCTGAAACCTATCTTAGGGGCAAGGAGGCAACAGAAGAAAATTTTTCCGCCGCAGCCGCCATTCTTATGAGGGATGCCAAAGGATTTGGACACAATGATTTTAAGATCGAACTAGCAAAACGGGCAATCGTCCGCAACTGCCTAATGGCACTAGATCCCAAATCCCAAAGGCCCGGGGCGCAACCTTCACTATAACAGAACGTATGAACACACAACAACAAGTAGGAAAACCCATAAGTAGGCTGGAAGGGCGTTTGAAGGTTACCGGTGCAGCCAAATATTCCGGTGACTACGATGTGCCAAACCTGCTTTATGGATATATCGTAAACAGCACCATTACCAAAGGTAAAATTCTGGACATCGATGAAAGTCAGGCTAGGGCCTTACCGGGGATTATAGCCATTTTTTCACACAAAAATCGTCCGAGCCTACCTTGGTTCGACATAATGTATATGGATATGGATGCACCGCCGGGCAGTCCTTTCAAGCCCTTGTATGATGACCATATAAAATACAACGGACAGCCAATCGCCCTTTTGGTCGCCGAGAGCTTTGAACTCGCGCGCTATGCCGCTTCCTTGATCAAGGTAAGCTATGAGAAAGAGTCCTTTAATACCGATTTAGAGGCCAATATCAAAAAAAGCCGTAGTCCTAGAAAAGGAATGGCGACCCTTATAAAGCCACTTCCTCCAAGCCCAAAAGGGGATTTTGAAAAGGCATATGCCGATGCCGATGCCAAGGCATCGGGCGATTTTGTTCACGGTACGGAGCACCATAATCCCTTAGAGCTTTTTGCCACGACCACCATATTCGAGGGCGACGGAAAACTAACAGTGTATGACAAGACCCAAGGTACAAGCAATTGTCAGGTATATATAGCCAATGTTTTTGGACTGCACTATAAGGATGTTCGCGTGCTATCGCCCTTTGTTGGCGGCGCCTTCGGATCGGGACTCAGGCCGCAATATCAGTTGTTCCTATGCGTGATGGCTTCCCTGGAGCTAAAAAGAAACGTTAGGGTCACTATGGACAGAAAACAGATGTTCACCTTTGGACACCGACCCCAGACCGTACAAACGACCCGATTTGGAGCTACATCAGATGGCATCTTAACGGCCATAGACCATACGGCGATTGCCGAGACTTCCCAGTTCGAGGACTATACCGAAGTAGTGGTGAACTGGGCGAATATCCTGTATCCCGCAAAAAACACGAAATTGGATTACAAACTGGTACCCTTGGATGTCTATACCCCTATAGATATGCGCGCCCGGCGGAAGTACCGGAATGCACGCTATTGAGGCCACCATGGACGAACTGTCGTACAAACTCGGCATTGACCCAATGGAGCTCCGCCTTATCAACTATTCGGAAAGGGACGTAAGCGAGGACAAACCTTTTTCCAGTAAGGAATTGAGGGAATGCTATCTTCAAGGTGCCGATAAATTTAGGTGGCACGAAAGAAATCCCGATACCCGTTGCACCAGACGGGGAAACCGTTTGGTAGGTTCAGTTATGAGCTCCGGTATCTGGGACGTCATAGGGCTTCCAGCAAGGGCCGAGGCCGGCATTGGCAAAGATGGAAAATTGACCGTAAAAAGTGCCGTAACCGATATCGGCACAGGAACGTACACCGTAATGACCCAAATAGCAGCGGACGAATTGGGACTTGGGACGGAAGACGTCACTTTTGAATATGGCGATAGTAAAATGCCGCTATCGCCCATACAGGGCGGCTCCTACACTACGGGAGTTGTGGGTTCGGCAATCAAGGCCGCCTGTAGTTCACTTCGCAACAGGATGTTCACTAAAGCGCAGATGATGAACGACTCTCCTTTCAAAACAGTTCGGATGGAAGACGTCCATTTTGAAAACGGCAACATATATTTAAAGGTCGATGAGGGGGTTTCGGTAACGTTCCAACAAATCATCGCGCAAAACAAAGGGAAAGCCATAAAAACTACCAAAAGCAATGTACCCAATATTATAGAACTGAAAAAATATACCCGTGCGGCCCATAGTGCTTCGTTTGTAGAGGTGGAGGTAGATAAACAACTGGGAATTATAAATGTAACAAGGGCGGTAACGGCCGTTGCAGCGGGAAAGATTATAAACCCGAAGACGGCACGTAGCCAGATTCTCGGCGGAATGATCTGGGGCATTAGCAAGGCACTGCGCGAAGAAACGCTGACGGATCACCGGATGGGCAAGTATGTAAACCCGAATTTAGGGGAATATCATATCCCGGTACATGCTGATATCCACGACCTAGATGTGATTTTTGTAGATGAAAAAGATGATATTATCAATGAGTTGGGCAGTAAGGGTGTGGGCGAAATCGGATTGGCCTCTATGGCACCCGCCATTGCGAACGCAATTTTTCACGCTACCGGCAAAAGGATAAATAAATTTCCAATCCACTTTGATGCATTGCTGTAGTCTCTAGACCCGAGTATTTCTTTGTGCTTTATTGACTGAAAACGATTGAACTTGGATGTTTGCCAAACACCATCAAATCGTCCAATTTTTCGATTTGAGAAGAAGACGAATTTTCTACTATCGCCATAAAACACGCATAGGGTCTGTTTTGAAATAAAGTGATTAATTTATAGGAAGTTATTTTGTTTGCCGGCAAGGCGAAAAACGCAGACATAGCAATAGCTATGGCGAGTATTTTCAACGCAGTTGGCGAGCAAAAGAACCAGTAGAAACAGTCAGGTTATTTCATCACAGAGCCTTAGATTCAAATAATGATCCCACGCACTAGAGAGACAATCTATTCCTTTACTTTTAGTATTTTCCGACGTGACTTCTTCGACAAACGCAGTCATTCAAACATTCATGACGTTGATGTGCGAATTATCGTAATCTTTGCCTTGAAACATTTGCGATTTCAATTTTAACTCCTGTGCCAATTCATAGCCAAGATTGAATGCATCCTTATAATCCTTGTCAACCTTGATTTCCCCGTTCATAGCTTAAAAAGGTTCGCGCGCATGCTTTTCAATATATGCATTGATAGAATCTCGGTCATAGAGAATGATTTTCTATTGAGGTTGGGAAAATCTAATTTTTCCGTCATCCCGAAGTTTTTGCAAAGTGGTACTAGATCTAATTTCAGGATGTAACACGGATTTTGTACCCTTTGGGCCCTCAATATGCATAAAAACAACCTCCACCTTCCACAATAGAAATCAAAAAGCAGTGTCTTAAGGAACTTCGATGTATTTTAAGGGATGAACATCATTTTGCAAAATTGAACATTATCCTATAGGTCCAAGCTCCGTTTTTACAAACAATATATCATTTGTGAGAAAAGTAAACCTAGTCATTTATCGATTATAAAAGCTGTAGATAGAAACAATTTGATGAAGTATTAGGCCTGTCATATATTCGGAAGTCCGGGCTTGTACCGGACATGAAAGTTGAACTTCAACCAACTCTTTCTCACAAGGAATTTTTAATTTTGAAACAGAATATTAATCCGATATACTCCTACGTAATAAAAATCCGGAAATTTTGAAAAGTTTATTTTTTTCTTAGTAAAAGCATCCCGAAAGGTCGGGACCAAAGCATAGCCGCAGCTGCGGTTTACCCCGACGGTTCGGGGTTAACGACGGCAAAGGGAAAAAGAAAAGGGATAAAAATTCGGTTTTTCATTTAGCAGGAGTATATAACAAATTTACCGCTGATGTGTTACCATACAAGGATTGTGAATACAGCTAAAGAAATCGAATCCCATTATGGGGTTACAAGATTGACCAAAGAAAAAGAAACAGGAAATGAATTCATATACCATCATGCGAACGGTTATAACCATAATTCATTTTGGGTGATTCCACAGGAACGTAGTGACCAGATGACCCCCATGATGTGGGGTCTTTTACCGTCTGACAAGCCAGGCGTGGGTTATGAGAACTATTATAGGAAATCCATACGTTACGGTGCAGGATTGAACGCACAGTCCGAAAAGCTTTTTGATTTTTATCTTTACAAAGACATTGCCTTAACGCGTAGGTGTGTCATACCGCTAAGCGGTTTTTATGAACCCCATACCTGCGAGAAACCTAAAAACTTCAAGGTACCCTATTATTTTGAGCAAAAGGACTCTCCCCTTATCAGTGTGGCCGGCATCTATTCCATAACCTCGGATAATTATGTCTCCTTCTCCATTTTAACAAAGGAATCACCCAGGGAATCCAAATACGCCATCATCCACAACAAAAAAAACCGCGATGGGCAAACCCGGCAAGTCATTCCCTTGGCAAAAGAGCAAATTGTATCTTGGTTATCGGACAATTTGCAGAAGGATGCTGTCCTTGAAATTATCGAAAACGATTTGCCCTATGATCAAATCAACGCCTATTCCGTTAGCAAGGATGTTTTTTCACAGATTGTAAATTCCGACCGACCCGATATAATCGAACATGTCAAATACCCACAGGTACAAATTCCATACTAGATGAGATTGAATGATTTTTTAGGGCTTCGAACAGAAAAGCAGTACGAAGAATTTTGGGAATACTGCAAATTTATAGAGCATCATATCGATGCGGAAAAAGTCAAACACCACCTCTATGCTGTACATAACTTTTATGTTGAACTGACCTCCGATCTGCATGGAAATCTTAATCCCTGTATTCATGCTTTTACCGATGGTGCCAGGTTGGAAAAATACATGAAAACCGATATAGACTATATAAGGAAAATATTGAGGGACAATTCCGCTGGTAACCGATGACCCTTATTTAGCAGCCAATCATACAATATTCTAAACTATAGTAATAGCATTACATTATTGTATTAAAGATTCAACTATTTAAGGTCAATGGTTCATTCTCCCTCTTATCTATACTCATGCTTAATGAAAACCAGAAAATTTTGACAAATTTATTTTTTTTCTTTGCGTAGGCAAAGGGGAAAAGAAAGAGACAAAAACTCGGATTTTCATTTGGCAGGAGTATAAATTATTTAAAACCGTGATATCGTTCGCTCGGTCATTGTCCTTGCGCTATATTAGTGCCATTAGACCACTCCTACCTGCCCCAGCAGCAAATAGCATCCACCGCCCTTAAACGGATACTTTTTCAGTGAATCCGTAAAATGGGCCGTATCAAAATAATCACCTTCATTATCGATCCACGTACCAAAAT
>Ga0306871_1000085_pt1 | contig 39217 bp, 32 predicted proteins | sample AntRauMeHopE1497_FD_190447 | JGI IMG/M metagenome (GOLD analysis project Ga0306871, IMG submission 190447) | Saline lake microbial communities from Rauer Islands, Antarctica - Metagenome Hop E1 #497 (v2) (version 2) | ecosystem: Environmental > Aquatic > Non-marine Saline and Alkaline > Saline ... | reverse complement strand
TTTTATTATTTTGTTCAGTTAAGTGTTCACCATCTGGGCCATGTGCACCTGGAGAGGCAACTGCAAAATGGATTGAAAAACACATCACTATTAATAAAAAGCGTTTCATAAGCGACCCTTACTATTGCGGCGACCCAGAAAAAATCCAACGGTAAGCGCTAGAATGGCTACACCAACTGCCCACCAAGGGAAGTGATGATGATCATCATTGTGTTCATTGGTTTCAAATTCTTTTGCTGGTATGGTTAAGTTAGCAAGTAATAAATCACCGTTGTTATCCGTCAATATTGTGACAACAATCTCATGCTCGCCCGCTTCTTTTATTATCGAAAGCCACTCTTTATTATTGACCACATAGCGGTTTTGTTCTCCATCAAAAACAGCGATTGCGCTGCGTGTGGCAGACTCAATCTCAATTTCTGCATTGGCTATGGGAGTATTTGTTTTAAAATCGTGAAGATAAATAATCAGCTCATCTTCGAATATCTCACCCAGCAACTCAAAAGACTCTGTAAAAGCCTCAAACTTTGGCCGTTGAGCTAGTTGATAGCTTGGGCCCACATCAAGATGTTCACCATCAGACCCGTGCGCGCCCGGTGAGGATTGAACGTTTGATGCAAAAAATAATGCAGATAATAAAAGTGCAGATAATGTAAAAATAAAGACTATGAAGCTTCCAAACGATTGCTTGGAAAACGGTGTTGTGATGTCAATCATGTTAACTAAATCCAGTTATTTAAGAATAAAAATTTATCGCTCACGCAAAAGAAGGCGAACTTTCTAAAAATATGGATTTAAATTTTGGGGGGAGGGGTGGTGTATTTAATGAACGGCGAAGCCCACCAATGAAGGGGTTCATCGAGTACTAAATCGGGGATTAAGGAAAGATCTACTTGTGTGATAAGCACTACAATGCCAGCAGTGCCGCCATCATGGAACGAATTGTTATGCTCAAAGGCTTGCTTTGAGTAACTGACCGTAAACTTTTCATCGTTGTCGACATCATGTTCGTGTGGTTGCCCACTTTCATGAAAAAATGCATGTATTGAACTGTCACTATCATGATGCAAATCGTGCACACTCATAGCGGCGACCAATGGAGATTGGGCGCTAATACAGATTAACATGAACATACAAACAACTTTATTCAACATTTAAGTAAGGGTAACTCTGATTTATACGCGATAAAAATATCAAACTTTCAAGAGAATAACAATATATTTTATAAAGCATTACACAAAACAAATAGAATCGAAATGGCCAACATAAAGTAAAAGTGAAAGCACTATAATGTGTGAACTTGACACTGCTAGATGCAACCACAGAAATAGCTTCGGACAATTCCATACTACTCAATATTTAACTGAGAAAGTGCTTATCGCATGGGAAGGGTAATCGTAAAAGTAATATCAGCGTCTTTTATAGCGGCATCAACTTCACCGTCAAGTGCTTTTGCAAAAGTCTGCACAATAGACAATCCAAGCCCAAAATTCTTGTTACTCGTGCGAGCATTGTCTTTTTGCCACAAAGGATCGAATATGAATGATAAATCTTCTTCATCGAGTTCTGTGTCGCACGTATTCGTAACAAGAATGCTGATACGATCATCAGATATCAGGCGAATACTGGTATTGATGTTTGAATTTGTTTTACTGTAACTTTCTGCATTTTTGAATAAGTTTGAAAAGATACTTTCAAAAGCAAATAAATTGCTGGTAATGGGTTTAACATCTTTGTTAAACCCAACGTCTATCCTACTATTTGATTCGGCTAGTCTCGATAAGATCTGATATACGTCAAATACATCGTTTTTTTCAAAGGTTTCATGGCTATAGCGATGAAACAGTAAGATGTTTGCCACTATATTCTCAAGTCTTTTACTTATTTCAAGCATTTCTGGTTTATAAGTTTCCATTAGCTTTTCATCATTAGGGAATTTAATAGAGACCTCGGTTAAACTGATGAGTTCTGCGATTGGTGTTTTTAGTTCATGGGCAATATCTGAGGCAAGTCGTTGCTCTTTATGATATAGCTTTTTGTTTTCGTAGACAAACGTGTTTATACTATCTTGAATGGGCAGTAATTCGCTAACATCGCTGGAAAATGATACTCGTGAATTTTTGTCCGCTAAGCTGAGTGATTTCAGGCATTGCGTGAATTCTTCTAGTGGTTTTAAACCGATGCTGACAGCTCGTTTTACCATTATCCTTACCACCAAAACCACGACAATTGCAGCAATTAAAAAACTAATATCAATTAACCACAACAAAAATTTTAACTTTTCGGTAGAGAGAGCATAGGCTAATAACATTGGTTGCTGTATAGCTCCTGTTCTGGCAATCATCTCGTTGTATTCGTCACGATCGTCAGCAGTAACTTGGGGCAAAAAACGGTAATACACCACCTGTCCTGAGCGACCGTCGGGTAGTATTGTTTCAACTATAAGCTGTTTGCCGACCTTTAGGTCTTTGTACATTAAAGACGTAGATGCGAAGATATCTAGTGTGTAAGACCGTTCAAACACTACGCCGTTTCGCCAAAGTTGATAGTATTCGGGGTCGCTATCGCCTTCAAATTCAGGCATGAACTCACCTGCGAAATCAAATTCAACGCTTTGCGCGTCCTCGTCCACTAGAGCCGTTAGCAACCTCGCCTTGTTATGCATAGCACGATTGAATTCGTCTTGTATCCAAGTATCTATTGCGAAATCAGTCAGTAAAAGAATAACGATGATCACAGATGCAACAGAAAGTGATAAAGACCTGACGAGCTTTCGATAAATTGATTGTGGTTTCATTCTGCTACCAAGTAACCGAATCCGCGTTTGGTGGTAATAGGTAATTCCGCGCCTGCGACTTTGGTTTTCTTCCTAGCTGACGACAGGTGCGCTTCTATTGAATTTTTAGAAATGGCATCATACTGCCCTGCAATGTGCTCACTCAGTTTTTCTGGTGTCACAACGGTATTTTGGTTGTTGAAAAGACATTCGACGATTTTGTATTCATTAGGGGTTAAATTAATTAGTTTTTTGCCAAATCGTAAGGTCTTTAGTTGCATATCGAGAGTTAGTCCTCCCACGTCTATCTTATCAATATCTTTGCGTAAGGTACCTCTGCGTAAGAGTGATAGTAAACGTGCATGAAGTTCTTCAAATGAAAAGGGTTTAGTTAAGTAATCGTCAGCGCCAGTAAGCAAGCCTTTTACTCTGTCTTCAGGTTGGCTTTTTGCCGACAACAGTAACACACGGGTATCCTTATGATTTTGTCTGAGCGTTTTTAATAGCGTTAACCCATCAATGCTAGGTAACATAATATCTAGGATTATCACGTCGTAGTCGCCAATCAGCGCCATACTTAGTCCCGCAGAGCCATCGCCCGTTTCATCTACCGTAAACCCAAGGTTTTGCAGTCCTATGGTGAGGCTTCTGCGAAGAGATACGGAATCTTCTACTAGTAATACTCTCATTATGGGTAAGTCTCGAATTTATTTTTATTTCATTGTCACTAACTTAACTTAAGATTGGCTTAAGGAAAACTGAATATTTCCGAATTGACCTAGCTTACGACAAAAATCTTAGTTCTATATGAATAATCGAGAAAGTACACCACATGCCTTGTTTATAATTAAGTATCAAATTATTTGGTGTGTGGCCACCTGTACACCTTACTCGAGCAAGCTGTCGTTAATTGATTTGGCAGTTAAAACAGCTTGAATCTCACCGTCTTTGTCTTGTTGTATTTTAACCGGCAGAAAATCTCGGTTCACATCAAACCAAATCGACGTTTCTCTGTTGCTTGTTTTGCGGGTTCTAACAAACAAAATTGTTTCAGCTTCGCCCTTTGTTATTGTTAATACTTGCTCACCTTTGTACTCAAAATAGTATTGAGTGACTTCATTTTTTTCCTTAACGTTAAGTTTTATATCATGGGTTAGGCCAGAACACGCTAACTCTCTAAGATGGTCGTAAACTGATAAAGGATCGAAAGTTCTATTAACACCGCTCGAGACTGAAGTGTTAACAGGATAGCGATATTTTATTTCTTTCTTAAGTGGCTTTTTACTGAATTTACTGTACTCAGATGAATAAAATCCCGTGTGATTGTAGCTTTTTAATACGCTATTTTCCTTTTGGGTGAATTTCATAAATGCCATCGACGCTGTCAAGCTGCTTGATAACATGAAATAGTTGTCTTTATTTGCTGGTTTTAACGCTCGCGTTGCTATACCTACAATGAAAGAATCTCGTATTACGTCAAAAACAATAAAGTATTCAGTTAACCGGCATTTTTTAATATTGATTGTTGTCGACGGTCCTTCTGGTGTTGCAGTTTCGTTCGCTACTGTAGCGTGAGTCCCAAATACAAGGAGCATGCTAGTTATAACTAGCACAATAATCCGTTTTATCAGTAAAAGGGCAGAGTTAGACAATGACCCTAGTTTATTTTTCATCGTAGTTTACTCGTGAGCCTATCGCGTTGCTCCATTAAAGGACTGTGGACTGTCCATAACAAAAGTTTTGTTAATTAAATTAGTACATACCGCTTGAATATCATGCTCGGTCTCATAAACCTTCGTTTTAACATGAAACTGTCCCAACAATGTATGCGCTATTACATCATGACTTAGGCTTTTTTTGATCGACGATAAGCAGTTTTGAGGTAAGTTTGCATCAATTATCAACAGTGGTACTAATAGTTGTTCTATAGGCGCAATAACCCTTGGGGATCCATGAAAATAATGGCCATTTTCACCTAACGATTCACCATGTTTTGATGTAAATACAAGTGCAATGTCAACATTTTTGTGTTGCTCCCCGAACTGCTCTAATTGCTTAACAACACGACCTAAGATTACGCTTACATAATACATTGCATTATTGTAACTGTTGATAAGTTCATTATCAGTGCAACTACCCACAAATATTGTGTTGCATTCAGGTAAATACTTCGAATAGGCCTTAGGGTAGAACTTAGAATACAAAGGGGATGAAATGTTTTTAGTATGTATGATGATAAGATTAGGTTGCCGTGGATTAATAGTGTTCAATGCTTGCGCAAGCATTGTGTCTGCTAATTCGAGGTCATCGCAATGTTGCGTTGTGCATGTTAAGTTTACTTCGAGTACATTTGCTTTAGCACACAAGATGCCACAGCCATTTTGGTTTGATAACCATATAATATTTACGCCCGATAATGATAATAAATCTAATACATTTTGTTGGTGCTTTGCATTTGATTCACTAAACTGGTCCGCAGATAAAAATGAAAAAATGCATTCTAAGGATGAATCGCTATAAGTATCGCATGACGTAATAGCACTATTTTGTGCAGGGTTTATTGTTTCTATAGAGCTTATATATTTACTGAAAATATCGGCTCTTATGGATTCCCCGATGACCAGTACAAGGGTTTTGTGATCGGCTTTTGAAGATATTATAGGCGCCTTATCTAAGATAGAAAATGACTTAATAGGGTTGAAATACTGGTACCGAATAAACTTAGCGGAACTGTCAATAAAATGTATCGGTATGACATTATTTAACGAGCCACGTGTGACCTCATATATAGGCTGCACTGAGTTTTCTATTAACCGATAAATGCCGGTAAGCGTCAGCGAGGTAAGGGCAATAGAGACGGTGATTATTACGAGTCTTTTTTTTGTCGCCCCCCAATTGATAGTTGTCCGTATGAGTATTGCTGAGGGTATTATAAATAAAAATAGTAATGCTAATAAGAATTTTACGCTTAAAAATCGACCTGTACCTGCCACCCATTCATTAAAATCAAACGCAAAAGGATTGTATTGTTTTCCCGTAAAGTTGCTATACAACAAAATAGTAGAAATCAAAAATAGACAAATAACACTCGGTTTAAATATGCCTTTAATGCTCAGGATATTAAGCACTAATAAATTGAGAAGCAGTAAGCAAAAAATCATTACTGTATATAACACTATTAGTGTAAAGGACTTTTGACCAAGTGAAACCCACATCTCCGTAATAAAAGGGATGTTATATGCCAACGCAAACCAAACCGTTAGAAACAGCGTCAATTTTTGAATAGATGCCGTCGTTTGCGGTATTTGAAACGTGGCAAAAAATCTTGCTAATGTGTGCATGATAGGAATTTTACAATCAAAATAGTGAAGTAATAGCTTAGTATATGTTCACATCCTTAAGTTAAGGTTAAGACAGACTTAAGTAATAATTTAGTTAACTTGAATTTTTGCACGAGTAATGTTTGTTAATATTTCAATAAACCTTCAGCCAATCTTAAGACCATGTAGAGATAATTAAGCTATTAAAATCATCTACTGCTGGTACGCAAATGAATCAAACTAGACTATTTAATAAACGTAGTAAGACACTTTCAATTCTTGTTCCTGTTTATAATGAAAGCGAAGTGCTCGAAGAATTTTTGCAGCACTTAAAGCCTATTTTGTTCGCATTACGATGTGATACTGAGATAGTGTTTGTTGATGATGGTAGCACGGATAACAGTTGCGACATTATCAGTGGAAGCAAGCCAATTAGCGACTCGCAAAAACTAATAAAGCTTAGTCGTAACTTCGGTAAAGAAGCGGCGCTTTGTGCAGGGCTTAAAGCTGTCAGCGGCGATGCGGTTATTATTATTGATGCAGATTTACAGGATCCTCCAAAACTTATTCCAGCTATGGTTCAGGCATGGCTCAATGGTGCGGATGTCGTCAATATGTGCCGCTCTAAAAGAAGTGGAGAGTCGTGGTTCAAAAAATTTAGTGCAAAGTGCTTTTATCGTTTACTTAAGGTGCTGTCTGACACCGATATTCCTGAAAACGTAGGGGATTTTAGACTTATAAGCCGTGCAACTATTGATGTGATTAATGCAATGCCCGAAAAAAACATATATATGAAAGGCATTTTGTCTTGGCCTGGTTTCCGAACTGAAACATTATATTTTGAAAGAGAGGCTAGGTGCAGTGGTGAATCTAAATGGCCATTTTTTAAGTTAGTTAATCTAGCCCTAGACGGTATAACCTCATTTAGTACAAAGCCATTGCAACTAGCCACTTGGTCTGGTGTGTTGTTAGCTACTTCTGCATTTGTGTATGGCTTATTTGTGGTAATGAAAACCGTATTGTGGGGAGAAGCAGTAGCTGGATATCCGACCCTCATTGTAGTTATTTTGGCCCTAGGTGGCTTTCAATTGCTGACGGTTGGGATCATGGGTGCCTACATAGGTAGAATATATACGGAAGTTAAAAATAGACCGAGATATGTTATTCAAGACGAAATGACACACCATGTTGAAATTGCTTCGGTCCAGGCTATCCGTAGCACTCACTTGAAGACTAACAAGGCCTAACGATTCATGATTAAAAAACTCCATCCTGTTTGGTTCTTAATAGGTGCCTTTTTAGTATTCCGTCTCATCACTCTAGCGATGTATCCATTAATAGATACAACAGAGGCACGATATGGCGAAATTGCCCGTATTATGATTGATACCAATAACTGGATTACCCCTCAATTTGACTATAATGTGCCTTTTTGGGGAAAGCCGCCTTTGCATACTTGGGTTAGTGCTATCTCCGGTAAGCTATTCGGTATATCTGAATTCTCGCTGCGCTTACCTCATTTGCTGACGGGTATTGCTACCTTGTTTTTTGTTGGTTTTTTCGCTCATAGATTGAAATTATCAGTGCCAGTGACTGTTCTGGTATTGTGTTCTTCATTAGGTTTCTTCGCTGCGACTGGCATGATAATGACTGACGCATTGTTATTGCTTGGTATGACAATGGCAATGAGCGGGTTTTTCATCGCTTGGCAGGATAAGTCAACAGCTTTTGCATACATAGGGTTTGTTGGAATAGGCATTGGGCTGCTAGCAAAAGGGCCTATCATTATTGTATTAATTGGCTTAGCAATCGTACCTTGGATATTCCTTAATTATGGTGTATTCAAAGGTATTAAAACCTTATATAACCGTATCCCTATAGTAAGTGGATTAGCATTAACTTGTTTAGTTGCCTTACCTTGGTATGTTTTAGCTGAGAGAGCAACCCCAGGATTTCTGAATTACTTTTTAGTAGGGGAACACTTTTTACGATTTATTCAAAGCGGATGGGAAGGGGACCTATATGGAACTGCCCATAGCGAACCTAGAGGTATTATCTGGTTATATTGGTTGGTAATTGCCTTTCCGTGGTCTTTCTACGCTGGCGCAAAGATGTTTTCGCGGAGACATCGCAATAAGTTACTTAACGACCGGCGGGCAAAAACAGAAACCGAGAAATTAACTAGCTATCTTGTCTTTTGGTTAATTAGTCCGATGGTGTTGTTCACGCTCGCGGGGAATATATTGCCAATATATGTTTTGCCGGGCATTCCAGCTTTAGCCATTTTATTAGCTAAGCTGCAAGAACGAATAAGCTTTTCACTCATAATCACTAGCGTATTAACACCCATTGCTATGGTTTTTTATCTCGTTATCGCTTTGCCCAGCTTGTCTGCAAACAAAAGCGACAAATTCCTGTTAGCTGATATTAATCAGTCTTATCCATTATATTATTTGGGTGAACGTAGTTTTTCAGGGCGCTTTTATTCGAATGGTAGGGCTATAGAAATTGAATCGTTATCTGATTTAAATTCTATGAAGATACCTTTTTATATAGCCTTAAATGATGCTGTTAATGACAAAAATGCCCTCAGACTTAACTGTGAAAAAGTGTCTCAGAATCAACGCCGTAGGTTATTATTATGCAGAATGTAAGAACCAAATTCCTATTCTTGACGATTGGTGGTATCGCATTTATAGTCGATATATCAGTTTATTTAGTGTTAACTGAAATACTTTCATTGAATTCTATCTATTCAAGGATTATCGCATTTTTAATCGCCGTTTGTATTACTTGTATAGGCAATAAAACGTATACGTTCTCTGAAAGACCAAAAGTGTCTTTTGTAAGACAATATGGCAAAGCACTTTTAGCTGCCACAATCTCATTTTTACCGAATATATTGTTATTTTGGCTGCTCTTGATACTGCTGCCAAGTGGAGTCATATCTAGTCTCATCGCTTTTACAGTTGGAACTGGGGCAGGGATAATACTGAATTATTTGTTGAGTAATCATTATGTGTTCACCGCAAAATTGCGCGTTTAGCAATTGATGTTTTCCTAATCTTTTTAAACATTAACAAGATTCTCTCAATAAAATAGATTATTTTTAAAGAGGGATGTACTAGGGTGTGTTGAGCTTTTCGTATATTACGACAATACCCCGAGATTGCTTAATTCGTCCAAAGGCGTTCTTTACTAAATGACAATTCTGTAAAATATGGCAAGCCAATGTCCGCAATTCGCTGTGAGTTCAAGTGGTAGACGCAACATAGCTGTCTGTCAAATTGACTTTGCATTAGTCTCCTAAATGCCGTTAATGTGAGTTAGATACATTGACTTTATTCAAAAATAGCAGGTTAAATTAACGATTCAAAAACCAAGCCTCCCTTCTAGTATTAACTCTATACCAGCCGAAAGGCCTACTTAGGTGTAAATTGGTTAATTGTCGCTGCACAAAAAATTCATCAATAAAAAAGCCGCTTCACCTCACATAGGCAATGCGGCTTTATAATCTGCCTTTATTTATTTTGGGGTTTGCCATTATTGCGCACGAAGCGCCTTCGCTGCAGCGACTAAGTTAGTCAACGCAGGCCTTACTTCTGCCCAGTCTCGCGTTTTTAAACCACAGTCAGGATTTATCCATAGGCGCTGGGCTGGGATTTTACTTGCCGCTTGTGTAATTAAATTAGTGATGGATTCAACTTCAGGCACGTTTGGGCTATGAATATCGTATACACCAGGGCCAATATCGTTTTGGTAGTTAAATGCATTGAAGGCATCTAGTAATTTCATATTGGAGCGCGATGTTTCAATCGTTATAACATCGGCGTCCATGCGCTGAATATCCGGTAAAATGTCGTTAAACTGTGAATAGCACATGTGTGTATGAATTTGCGTATCGCGCCTAACCCCACTAGAACACAGTTTAAAAGCGTCAACCGCCCACCGTAAATATTCAGGCCATTGAGACTGCTTAAGCGGTAAGCCTTCGCGCAGAGCCGCCTCGTCAATTTGAATAATGCCGGTGCCAGCTGCTTCTAGCGCTTGTACTTCGCCTCTTACTGCCAAAGCAATCTGCTGAGTTGTGAGAGACCTAGGCTGATCATCTCGTACAAAAGACCAATTCAAAATGGTTACCGGACCGGTAAGCATGCCTTTTACTGGCTTTTGCGTTAGTGATTGTGCGTATTGCGTCCAAGCAACGGTAATGTCATTGCTACGACTTACATCGCCATAAATAATAGGCGGCTTAACGCAGCGCGAACCATAGCTTTGCACCCAACCGTACGCAGTGGTAAGCATGCCATTGAGGTGCCCCGCAAAGTACTCAACCATATCGTTGCGCTCAGCTTCGCCATGCACTAGTACGTCAAGACCCACTTGCTCTTGTTGTTCAATGCAGTAAGCAATATTTTCTTTAAGAGCATCTTCGTACTGCTGCTGCGTAATTTCTTTGCGAATAAACGCTTGGCGAGTTTTACGTATTTGTGACGTTTGCGGGAACGATCCTATCGTCGTGGTTGGGTACAATGGCAGTTTCAAGCTTTTTTGCTGCTGAGCAATACGGGTGGCATAGTCGTCACTGCGGTGTAGCCATTCGTTTTTAATATTCGTTAGCGCACGTTGCACAAGCTTGTTTGTTGACAAGCTAGACTGCTTACGTTGGTCAATAGCGCGCTTGTTTTGAGCTAGTGCTGCTTGTACGGAGTCTTGATCCGTTTGTGAACTGGTTTGTAAGGCTTTACTTAAAATCTCAAGCTCAATTAGCTTTTGCTCTGCAAAGGCAAGCCAAGGCAGAATTTCAGGATGAATATTTTGCTCAGCATTTAAATCAACCGGGCAGTGCAGCAGTGAACACGACGGTGCCAGCCAAAGCTTGTCTTGTTTAAGCTGGGCAATAGGGTTTAGTAGCGTTAAGGCTTCAGTAAAGTCGGTTCTCCAAATGTTGCGTCCGTCAATAATACCGACTGATAGCACTTGAGAGTCATTTAGTGCCTTGGCTAATATTGCTACTTCATGCTTGGCGCGAGTCGCATCAATATGAACGCCATCAACAGGCAGTTTTGTTACTACTTTGAGATTATCGGCTAGGCTACCAAAGTAGCTTGCGAGTAATATTTTTACACCGCTGTTTTGCAGCGTATCGTAGGCATGTTGATAGGCACTCAGCCAGTCTGCATTGAGTTCAGTTACCAAGGCTGGCTCGTCTAACTGCACCCACTTTACGCCGTTTTCAGCTAAGGTGTGAAGCAAGTTCTTATATGCCACCAGCAGACTGTCAAGTAGATCTAGCTTGTTTGTATCATCTAATGACTTGCCCAAATAAAGGTAAGTTAAGGGACCAATAACAACCGGTTTTACATCTAGGCCGCGTGCTTGTAATTGCTTAACCTCGGATAATAATGTGTCGGCATACAGTTTAAACGTGGTCGTTTTAGAGAATTCTGGCACAATGTAGTGGTAGTTAGTGTCAAACCACTTCGTCATTTCACCTGCATGTGTGGGGCAACAATCGCGCTTGCTGGAGCGACCGCGCGCAATTCTAAAATAGCTGTCTAGGTATGATTCATTGTTATTTTCTCGCTTAGCACGTGCGGGTGCATTGCCAAATAAAAAGCTGGTGTCTAGTACATGATCATACAGCGAGAAGTCACCGGCTTGGGCAAAATCAAGGTGGGTGAATGTTTGGTAGTGCTGCTCACGAAGTGTTTGAACCTGTTCATTCAGAGTCTGTTCAGCAATGTCATTGTTCCAGTATGCTTCTAAGCTGCGCTTTAGGTCTCGGTTTTTGCCAATGCGAGGATACCCAAGGTTGTGTGTTTTAGCCATCTATACGTCCATTTAGTTAGTGTAGGGCTATACTATAGTGACTAAATACGTAATAATAATGGTATATTTTCATTAAAGCATGAATATTATTCATGTATGTAAGGCCTACAATGTTAGACAGACAGCACCTACATATTTTAAGCGCGGTTGCCTCTACCGGCACTGTGACCGAAGCCGCAAAAAAGCTGCATGTCACACAATCTGCTTTGAGCCATGCAATCAAAAAGCTTGAACAAGCATATGGCGTAAAGGTATGGCATAAAGAGGGAAGGCGGGTGCGCATGACCAACGCGGGTCAGTTGCTACTCAAGTTTGGCAACCGAGTCATTCCACAGTTTGAGCATGCCGAGCTGCAGCTTCAACAAATTGCCAAAGGAGAACGCGGTACGCTACGCATTGGTATGGAGTGTCATCCATGTTATCAATGGTTGCTAACCGTGGTGAAGCCCTTTATTAGGGAATTCCCCGATATTGATGTTGATGTAAAACAGCAGTTTCAGTTCGGTGCGCTAGGGGCGCTGTTAGAGTATGAAATTGACATGCTTATAACGCCCGATCCTCTTTTGCATAAGCATATCAATTATCAAGCAGTGTTTGACTATGAACATGTGCTTGTAGTGCCTGCTGATTCTGCTCTTGCTTCGTTGGGGTTTATAAGGCCGACCGATTTGGCAGATGAAACCCTTATAACGTATCCAGTGGAGGCGAGTCGTCTCGACATATTTACGCGTTTTTTAACGCCGGCGGGCGTAAGTCCAAAACGACATAAAATTATTGAGACAACCGAAATTATGCTGCAAATGGTTGAAGCCAGTCGCGGCGTTGCTGCGCTGCCTCGGTGGCTGGTTGAGTCATTTCAAGATGAACTTGATATAAAATGGGTATCTCTAGGCAACGCCAAAATTATGAAATCGATTTGTTTAGGCACGCGCAATAAAGAAAAGGCACCTGAGTATATTGATCATTTTAAAGCTTTAGCGACACGCGTCAGCTTTGCTTAACTAATCAGTGCCAGTGTAGATATATAAAAAGTACTTTCATATGCCATTGAAGCTCGTTGCTTCAAGCGAAAGCGATGCGTGTGGATGGGAAATTTACAAAGGGTGTATTAATAGCTTACAAATAAACTAAATTGAGCAGCGTCAGCACAATTACGCCAAACATAATGGAAATTGGCACGCCTATTTTAGCAAAGTCAGAAAACTTATAGTCAGACGCGCCAAATACAATAAGGTTAGTTTGATAGCCATAGGGTGATATAAAACTGGCGCTGGCAGCAAAGGCAACCGCTAGAGCAAAAGGCATAATGGGCAATTGCATAGCGCTAACCAAACCGTATGCGAAGGGAAACATAAGCGCGGCAGCCGCGTTGTTGGTGACAAACTCTGTCAGCAATACCGTCATCAGGTAAACCGCAATAAGAGCATAGAATGGATTCATGTTCCCTATTAGTGGCGTTAAGTGATTAGTGGCGAATAGAATTAGCCCAGAGTTTTCAAGCGCTGTGGCCAAGCTTAGGGCCCCCACAATGACCAGTATAAGGTTAATGGGCAAATTACGCTTATACTCTTGAACCGCCGACACTTTAACAATCACCAAGCTTGCCGCATAAAAAAGCAGGCCGGTGGCAAGGGGTATAACAGAGCTCGCCGCTAGCGCGATAACGCCTAAGAAGCCCAGTAAGGTGAAGTTTTCCTGCCACCTTGTTAACTTACGCGTAATTTTTTGTTCAGACACCACAAAGAAGTTTTTGGATATGTTGTCTCTGCTGTGAAAATCACTGCCGGTGGCAAGTAATAAAAAATCCCCTGCTTGAATTTTTAAATCGCCCAATTTGCCTGAAATAGCTTCGCCGTCGCGTCGAATAGCCACTACGCCAGCGTCAAAAAGTGCTCTAAAGCCAACTTGCTTAAGGGTTTTATTGCGTATGGTAGAGCGGTTTGACACAACCACTTCGGTTAAGCTATCGTTTAACAAGCCATTTGCTTCGGCAAACATAGTAAGGCCTTTAATGTGGCCAATGCTGTCTATTTTAGCGATGTTGCCTGTGAATATAAGTTTATCGTTTTCCTCAATTATCATATCCGGTGTAACCGGCGTGATCACTTTTTTGCGCCTGACTATTTCAATTAAAAATAACTCAGGTAAGTTACGTAAGTGATTATCTTCAACAGTATTACCAATGAGTTCTGAACCGGCTTCTACGTCGGCTTCAAGCAGGTAGCTTTGATACTGACTCTTATTCGCATTGAAAGTGGGTAATAAACCAGACAGCATAAACAATAAAATACCGCAGGCGATCCCCGCGCTAAGGCCAAACAGGGTGAAGTCGAAAAAGGCAAAGCCTGCATGACCGTTTTCAATTAAGAAACTGTCGACTATTAAGTTGGTAGAGGTACCAATAAGCGTCACGGTGCCGCCTAAGATAGCGGCGTACGACAAAGGAATTAATAATTTTGAGGGTGGATGTAAGGTATTGTGCTTTATTGGGCCAATTAAGCTTGCCACTACGGCGGTATTATTCAAAAGGGCAGAGGCGCTAAACGTGAGCGCAAACATGCGCCAGAAACTTTTTGCATAGCTGCCCTTAATAATTTTACGACCTAGCCGCACCACCAGCGTTGTTTTGTCAATGGAGTGACTCACCAGCAGCAGCAATACAAGGGCGACCAGTCCCATGTTGGTAACGTTTTGTAAAATATGAGAAAAATCTAGCTGTTGCAGCAGCACTAAAACTAAGGTGCACGCGGCAAAGATACTTGAAGGTTTTTTGTTTGTGAATATTAAGGCCACAATAGTGGCAAAAAACACAAGCAGTACCATTATTTGGTCAATATTCATATATTCACAAAAGTTACACTAGGCTGTAAGAATAATTAATTAATCCCTAGACTGTCTAGGGATTAATTAATTGCGTAAAGTAGAGCTACTAAAGCTTAGCAAATACCTATTGTTATAGCTAAAGATCAGCTAGATGACTGCCAAGCAATACACAAGCTACCGCCACATTAAGTGTTGCTTATGTCGCTAGTGCCCCAGTGCGGGAAATGCTTCCTTACAAGGGCGTTCATTTCCAGCTCAAACTCTGAGTACTGCGTTGAGCCTTTACTGTCTTTATTAGCGCTAATGATCATACCGGCACCCACTGTGCCATTTGTCATGCGGTCAATAATGATAAAAGCACCCGTGGCGCGATTTTTAGCATAAGGATCGCAGGCAATATTTTGCGTTAATCTAATATTAACCACCCCAATTTCATTGAGATTTAAATGCAAAGCTTCACTTTCATTAAGCGTATTCACATCAATTTTATGGTGTAGGTTAGACACTGTGCCGGTAACGGTCTTCGTGGCAAATTTAAAACTAAATTGTTTATTGGGAATGAGCTCTTCTTCTGCCATCCAGACCAAGTAAGTGCTAAAACTACTGGCTATTAGGGGCTTATTGTCATTTTTAACAATCATGTCGCCGCGTGAAATATCGATTTCATCTTTCAGCGTTAGCGTAATCGCCTGCTGCGCGTTTGCATGCTCGATATCACCGTTGAAGGTATAAATAGATTTCACGATAGAGGTTTTACCTGATGGCAACACGGTAACTGCATCGCCTTTGGCTATTTGGCCTGAAACGATGGTACCAGCAAAACCTCTGAAATTCAGATTCGGTCTGTTAACGTACTGTACTGGAAATCTAAAATCGTCTTTACTCTGATCGGTAATTTCGATTGTTTCAAGAGTCTCCATTAGGGTGGGGCCGCTATACCAAGGCGTATGCTCACTTCTGTTGACGACGTTGTCGCCTTCAAGCGCCGACATAGGAATAAAGCGAATATCGGGGATGTTAAGCTGCTTTGAAAATGAAATAAATTCTTGTTTAATATCGTTAAACACACTTTCACTAAATTCCATTAAATCCATTTTATTGACCGCTACAATAGCGTGCTTAATGCCCAACAGTGAGGCTAAAAATGAATGACGTTTAGTTTGTGTTTTAATGCCTGCGCGTGCATCAACCATCAAAATGGCAAGGTCGCAATTAGACGCGCCTGTGACCATGTTGCGGGTATATTGCTCGTGCCCTGGTGTATCGGCAATAATAAACTTGCGCTTGTCGGTACTGAAGTAGCGATATGCCACGTCTATAGTGATGCCTTGCTCGCGCTCAGACTGCAGGCCGTCGACTAATAGCGCAAGGTCGACCTTTTCGCCTGTGGTACCTACTTTCTTGCTGTCTTTAGTGATAGCCGCTAGCTGATCTTCGTAAATCATTTTGGAATCGTGCAGTAGGCGGCCTATCAGCGTACTTTTGCCGTCGTCTACGCTACCGCAGGTTAAAAAGCGCATTAAATCTTTGCGCTCGTGAACCGCTAAGTATTCATTTATGTCAGAGCGTAATAATTCATTTTCGTTAAACATCTTAGCAACTTACCATGAAAAAAGGGTTCAAAACTGATTCTTTTTGATTGTAGCGAAGCGGGTGTGCGTCTGCGTCAAAAGGATTATTAGTGTCTAGCACAGTGACTTTTGCGCCTGCGGCTAATGCGATGGCGTGCGCTGCCGCTGTGTCCCACTCACTTGTTAGGCCGACACGAGGATATAAATGCGCTTCACCGGCTGCAACTAGGCATAACTTTAATGAACTGCCCATAGCAATTAAGTCTTTTTCGCCGTCAAGAGCATCCATAACTTTATTAATTTCAGGGCTTTGATGCGAGCGACTGCCCACTACTCTCCATGCTTCGCCTTGTGTATGTGGGCGTGCTTTAATCGCTATTTTTTGCCCCTCTTGTAGCACATAAGCGCCCCGCTTTTTTGCGCCCACGTAGGTCTTTTTAAGCACCGGTGCGTGCACAATACCGAAGGTCGGTTCACCGTATTCAATTAGGGCAATGTTGACTGTAAACTCACCGTTTTTCTTAATAAACTCTTTGGTACCGTCAAGCGGATCTACTAGCCAGTAGCGTGTCCATTTTTTGCGTTCTTGCCAAGGGATTTCGCTCGACTCTTCCGATAAAATGGGTAAATCAGCAAGTACTCCTAGCGCGTCTACAATATGGTGATGAGCAGCTAAATCGGCCTCGGTTAATGGGCTTGAGTCAGATTTGTCGTATATGGCGATGTCTGATGAGTAAATGTCTAATATTTTGTCGCCTGCGTCTTGTGCAATCTGGGTAAGCGCTTGAATACTTTTTTCGTTTATCTGGAACTTGCTCACTTAACGTATCCTTTTTGTTGCAGTGACTGATACAAACGCTGTGTAGTTTGCTGGGCTGTTTCGTCCTTATAATGTAAGTGTATTTCTGGCGACTGTGGGGCTTCGTAGGCAGAATCTATACCGGTAAAATGCTTAATTTCGCCGCTTCTCGCTTTTTGGTAAAGGCCTTTGGGATCGCGCTTTTCACACACTTCAATTGGAGTGTCTACAAACACCTCTACAAACTCACCGTTTGCAAGTAATGATCTACAGTAGTTACGGTCTGCCTTAAACGGCGAGATAAACGCGGTTAGAGCAATTAAGCCCGCGTCGACAAATAGCTTACTGACTTCGCTGATACGTCTTATATTTTCAACGCGCGCCTTGTCGTTGAACCCTAAGTCGCCGCATAGGCCGTGGCGTACGTTGTCGCCATCAAGTAAATAGGTCGCATGATCAGCCTCATAAAGGCGTTTTTCTAAAAGATTTGCAATAGTAGATTTACCCGATCCAGACAAACCCGTTAGCCAAATTACGCTGGGTTTTTGCCCAAGTTTGGCACTTCTATGCTGCTTGTCTACCGTACTTTTGTGCCATACAATATTACTAGGTGCCATTAAAAGTAACCCTCCATTTTCTTCTTTTCCATAGAGCCAGAAGAATCGTTATCGATGACTCGCCCTTGGCGCTCTGATGTTTTGGTTAACAACATTTCTTGTATAACTTGGGGCAAAGTGTCAGCAACTGACTCAACCGCACCGGTAAGCGGGTAACAGCCAAGGGTTCTGAAACGAACCGACTTCATTTGCGGAGTCTCCCCTTCATGTAAGGGCATACGGTCATCGTCAACCATGATTAATACACCATCGCGATAGACCACCGGACGTGGTTTAGCAAGATACAAAGAAGGGATCTCTATGCCTTCTGCATAAATATACTGCCAGATGTCAAGTTCTGTCCAGTTAGACATGGGAAATACCCGGATGCTTTCGCCTTTATTAATTTGTGAATTATAGATGTTCCATAACTCTGGGCGCTGGTTTTTAGGATCCCAGCGGTGGTTTTCATCTCTAAACGAATATACGCGTTCTTTCGCACGAGACTTTTCTTCGTCGCGGCGAGCGCCGCCAAAAGCCGCATCAAATTTATAATGATTTAAAGCTTGTTTAAGCGCGCCTGTTTTCATAATGTCGGTATGTTTTGCGCTGCCAACTGAAAAAGGATTAACACCTTGCTCAACGCCTTCCTGATTAGTATGCACCAATAAATTTAAATTGTGTTTAGCGGCAATTTGATCCCTAAACGCAATCATTTCCTTAAACTTCCAGGTGGTATCTACATGTAAAAGGGGAAAAGGAATAATGCCAGGTGCAAATGCTTTTCGGGCAAGGTGCAATAACACCGATGAATCTTTACCCACTGAGTACAGCATTACTGGATTGTCGAACTCGGCGGCTACTTCTCTAAAAATATGAATGCTCTCAGCCTCAAGCTGTTTGAGGTGCGTCATGCGCGGCAATTTATCAGTCATAGTTAACTCTATTTGTATTGTCTAAGAGGCAAGCAATATGTTTAACCAACATGCCCCTAGCATTAGGTGCTACGTTAAAGGCGCATATACTAATTATTTATAAGCATATAATGTTAGCATAATTGGATAAGTTGGCTATTACAATTTGGTATTGTTGATAACCGTTTTATAATTTAATAGATACATTTGTTATAAGGATGCTAATAAGCAATAGTGAGAGCTCTGTAGGGCTTCAAGCTCGATAAATAAGGAGATCGAGACGCTTTTCGGCCCAAAATGCAGAATCTGCATAGGCGATAATGACATCGTCGTATTCAATTTTCATACGTGTGCAGGCTTTATTAAGCCTTTCCCATTCACCTCGTTCAATTACTTTGCAGACTAAAATAATGCCCGCAAGTCAAGCTTTGTCTTTTACTAAGGCTTCTTTGATTGTGTCGGTAAGTGGCATACTGCCTATAAGTACTTCTATGCTACTTTCTAACATTGCATCAATAAGTGACAGTAAGCTAACCAAGAAGGCAGAAGACTAGGGTAGGACTTTAGAATTGAAGCTTCAGTAAAGTTAATAAACGTATACTTTGCTGAGCTTATTTTATCTAGACCTAAATTGAACTGCAGGCCTTCAATCATTTTTGCTGTGCCTTTGTCTTGCTGCAAAGTAAGCCATATGTCTCTATATAGTGATGTTACGAATCTGTTTTATAACGATGCGTAAATTCATTAAATAAGGCAGATATTTCTGACGCTTCTGAATCTTTGCTCGGCCTGGTAATACTCATTATTACTATAACCGCAGCAGAAACGATAAACCCTGGAATTATTTCATAAATATACGAAGATAAAGCAGCGCCACTTTCATCAATGGGCACAAAAATCCAAATTAGTACGGTAATAGTGCCCGCTAACATACCTGCAATTGCGCTCTCCTTAGTCATTTTGTCCCATAATAAAGAAATGATGACCAGCGGGCCAAAGGCTGCGCCAAATCCTGCCCAAGCATTGCTGACAAGCGATAAAATTGTTTTATTTTCGCCTAAAGCCATTCCTATAGCGGCAACGGCAACCACAATTACGCAAATACGACCGACCATAACTTGTTTACTGTCTGAGGCTTCTTTGTTAATAAAACAGGTGTACACGTCGCGGGTTAACGAGCTTGAGGTAACTAAAAGTTGAGAAGAGATGGTGCTCATAATAGCGGCCAATATTGCGGCTAATAAAAACCCACTAATAAAAGGGTTGAAGAGTAACTGTGATAACACGATGAAAATTGTTTCTGGATCGTCAAGCGGTATACCTTGAGAGGTCATATAAGCCAGCCCAAAAATGCCGGTCATTGCTGCGCCAATAAGCGCCACGATCATCCAAGTCATGCCAATTCTTCTGGCTGTCGGTATCTGCTTTACGCTGCTTATGGCCATGAAACGTACAATAATATGCGGTTGGCCAAAGTAACCTAAGCCCCACGACAATAAAGAAATTATTGCCACAAACCCTAAGGTTTCGCCGGTAGATGCATCAATCATTAATGACAGTAGATCAGGATTAATAGTCGCTACGCTGTCGAGGGTTTGATTAATACCGCCTAGCTCAAATACAACGACACTGGGCACCAGCACTAGCGCGACAAACATAATGCAGCCTTGCACGAAGTCGGTAATAGATACGGCGGTAAAGCCGCCAAAAAAAGTATAGGTTACCACCACGCCAGCGGTAATAAATACTCCTAATTCAAAGCTTAAGCCAAATGACGATTCAAATAATTTGCCGCCTGCTACCACCCCAGACGATGTATATAAAGTGAAAAAGAGAATGATGACGATGGAAGCGATTACGCGCAGCATTCTTGTCTTATCTAAGAAACGATTTTCAAAATAATCTGGCAGAGTAATAGAGTCGTTAGCTACTTCGGTAAACACACGCAGGCGAGGTGCCACCACTAAATAATTAATCCATGCACCCAGCGTTAAACCAAATGCAATCCAAAGCGAAGAGGCGCCTGTTACATACATGGCGCCGGGTACACCCATTAACATCCAACCACTCATGTCAGAAGCACCTGCTGACAGCGCGGTGACTGGCGCGCTTAGTTTGCGCCCGCCTAACATATATCCAGAAGCACTGTCTTCGTTGGTTTTAAAGGCGTAAAGACCTATGCCCAGCATTATCAAGAAATAAATTGCCAATGATATATACGTGCCAAATTCCATTAAGACGACCTTTTTTTATTATTTTACTTAGCATTATGCTAAGCATAGTCTAACAGGATGCACGGAAAAAAAAAGCTTATGTATACCAGAGCTATTTAGGGTAAAGCACTGAGCGCGCCGTTTCCTCATTACCTAAGGTAGCAAGTTTCCTGAATTGTGTTAAACGCTCAATAAAATTACGGTTGTCAATTGGTTCGGGGTGAGTTGAAAAACTGTTTGCTAACAGTTGGTTGTAGGTCTCAAGTGCACCAGAGCGCGGGTGCATTGCTAAACTGGCGCTAATTGAATAAAACTGCGTGGGGTATAGGGCCTGCAGCCAGCTTTCAAGTGCATCTGAAATACCATGTGTATGGCCTTGCTCTAAACTTTGTTTAAGGCGCGTAAAAGCCTCTTGCTCTGGCAAAACAGATGGCGCAATATTTGTTTGGGCTGTTTTGGGGCTATGTCGCTTAGTCTTTGCCATTAGCCAAAAAATGTACAAAGCAATGAGGGTAAACACGTTAGTCGCTATTAATAAATAGTGCAGCCAGTTCATTGTGCTTGACTGCGGTGGAAGCGTAGGTAGAGCAGGCGACATATTTGGTGAAGTGGTTTGCTGCTGGCCTTTGAGCGGCGCAGTTTGCGCGGTTGCTGCGCCATTGTTGGGCTTGGCAACAACCTCAATTGAGCTAGCGGGCAGTGTCGCAAATTCGGTTGTGCCAGTATTTACATTAAACCACGGGATGCGAACTTCGGGCAATATGAAATTTCCCGCTTCTTCTGGAATAATGGCGCTGTTAAATGTACCTTGCGCTATTAATTTGTCATTACGTTCAACCGAAGCAAGGCTAGGCTGTTCAGGGTAAACTTTAAAACTTGGGTGATAAGGCAAGTCGATGCCGGGCAACTGCTCTTTAGTTAGCCCAAGTGCGGTCAGGGTAATAGTGCGCGTGACGGGCTCACCTACCACAAAGGGTTGCGTTTCGCCTTGCCACTGCTGCGTAATTTCTACCAGTTCGCTGGGCAACCATGTTTCGCTGTAGTTGTCGGGAATAGGCTGCACGTTTATGTTGATGTCGGGTGCGCGCCGAGAGATGGTTTTTGTACGTCCAAAATTAGCAAAACTGCGGCGAGAATTGGTCGGAACTTCGGCCTCAAATATGGGCCCATCAATAACATAGTTACCGCTTGCTTGAGGAATAATAGCGTATTTTCTTTCGATTATGCGATAGCGCACACCTTCAATAATTTCTTGATAATCGGTATCTTCGCCAATCTGTTCTATAATAGCGCCAGCTAAATTAGGCTGGGTAAGCTGGCCTCGCTGAATATCACGAGCAAGGTGTATTTTGACCGTATATAAAATTTGCTGTTGTAAATATACTGACTGCGTGTCGATGCTAGAGGTCACGAAGAACTCTCTTGGCTGGCTGCTGCTAGCGCTGTCAACTGGCAGCACGTTTACTGTAAATTCGATGCTAGATTCATTGTCGACGGTAAAGCGTGGCACAGTGAAAGAACCAATTTGCTTGGGGTATAAATTGATTGTCCAAGTCACCGTGCGCGACATTGAGCCGTTGATTATTTGTGTAGACTGGCTAAACGAGGGCTGACTTACGTTAAAGTCTACTTGTAAGGGCCTGAAGTTGACCGCATCTCGATCTGCTGAGCCCTGCGCTGTTAGGGTCAATTGTATAGATTCATCGACCAAAATGGTGTTTCTATCCACGTTGGTAGTAAGCTGTGTAACCTTCGCGTATGCGGTGCTTACGTGCATGATTGCACCCAGTAATATACATACACTTAATAGCACGCTTACACGCAACACTGTTGACAAGGATGGTTTAACTATAGGCTGTATGCTCACTACCAGTTTTCCTGTATCGGAGGTGAAGGGTCATTTCTGCGTTTATAGGCTTCAAGCTGCATTTTTCGCATCAGCAAATACGCAGGGTCGTCGGGAATTTTATTTAAGATCATCTGCATTCTTTGTAACTCTTCTTTTTGCTCAGGCGTTAAATCATCGGTATTCACCTGATTAGAAATAGCCTCGGTTTGCGCTTGCTCGTTTCGCTGCGGCGCTTCATTGCTTTGCTGTTCAGCAGAAGCCTCATTTTCTTTTGACTGCTGCTCGGCTTGTGACTGCTGTTCGGCTTGTGACTGCTGAGCATTTTGTTGCTCTTGCGTTTTTTGCTTTTGCGCTTCTTGCTTGAGCGACTCATCCGAGGTTTGCTGTTCTTCTTGCTGACCTTCGCGGTTTTCTTGCGCGCTGTTTTCATCAGACTTTTCGCTTGATGGGCTTTGTTGCTGCTGCGAACCGTCGGGCTGACTATCGGACGGCTGACTATCTTGAGACTGACTTTGCTGGTCTTGTGCATCTTGACCCTGCTGTTCCTCACTATTTTCTTGCGATGAATCCTGATTCTGGTCTTGCTCGCCGTCTTGTTCGTCTTGTTCTTCCTGAGAGTCCTGTCGCTGTTGTTCTTGTTGCTGCTGCTCTAACAGTTCTTCTACAAGTTGCTTATTAGCCTTTGCATGTTGATGCTCTGGATTGCTCTTTAACACTTCATTATAAGCATTAAGGGCGTCTTCAAGCTTACCTTGCCTGGCTAAGGCATTGCCTTTATTGTAAACATTGTCCATTAATGCGCTTTGTGTCACTGAACCGCGTTGGATAAGTTGCTTATACAATGCTTCAGCGCGTTCGAAATCACCGCTTTTATAAGCACTGGCCGCTAGCCAGGCGCTGTCTTCAAAAAGATTTTGCGCTTTGGCATAATCGTTTTCATCAAACGCTATTTTCCCTCTTTGGTCTGCATTTTTGAAGACCCTATCAAGTAAGTTTTCATTTGTGCGCGGCGAATTTTGGTTGATCTCTTGGTCGGCTATTACGTTTACTGTGTTGGGCAAAGGCTGAGACTGTACCGCGAAAACGCGCGGACTGCTGGTGCCTAAACCCAGCAAAAGACTACCTAAAATAGCGACGCTCAATACGCCTTTTCTGAAACTATAAGCCGCCACGGGCAACAATAGTAAAAGTAAATAAGGACCCATATCTTTGAAAGTGTCACCAGTGGTATTATCTACTTCTTTCGCTCGCTGCTGCTGGCCAAAAGCAACGCTGCGTTTAATTGCTTGAATGTCGCTATCGTCGTTGGCAAACAAATGATATTTTCCCTTTGTACCTGCCATGGCCTGATTCATGTAACGTGAATTAATGCTGGGTACTACAATTTTGCCTGTGAAGTCTTTTAACAATTGTCCGTCTTCCATTGGAATAGGCGCGCCTGCTTCGGTGCCTACTAGCAAGGCCGATACTTCAAACGGCGAGTCTATGATAAAGTTTCTGATATCTCCAATTTCATCATAGCGGATGCCGTCGGTTACCCAATAAATTTGTCCCTGCTGATAGCCTGCGTCTTGCAAAAGCGAGGCTGAACGTAGCAAACCGGTTAGTGCTGAACTGCCTTTGATAGGCATTATTTCGGGCGTCAGCACCGGTATTAAGGTGGTAAGGTTATTGATATCATCGGTAAGTGGGCTCACCACAAAAGCGTCTCCGGCATAGGCCACTAAGCCGGTTTCCCCTTCTTTTACTTCATTAACTAAATCGATAGCTTTGAATCTGGCCCTAGTGAGTCTGTTTGGCGACAAATCAGTTGCGCGCATAGACATTGACATATCCATTAAAATAACTTTACCGGCTTGAGTTTGGTAAACCGCCTGGGGGAGTTTTTCCCATGTGGGGCCGGCTATAGCGATGACCGCCACTAATAAAGACGCCATGCTTAGGTGCGCAAACTTATTTGACGCAACTGCGCCTTTGCGCACTATCATTTGTTGATAAAGGTGTGCTGGAATAAGCTGCTGCCACACGTTTTGGTCCTTGCCAAACCTAAGTTTTAAGGCATAAATAATTAAAATCGCCAATAAAGCCCACAGCCATTCAGGACGAATAAATTGAAAGTTTTGAACGATATCATTCATCTGCAGCGGCCCTTGTTGAAGTGTTGCGGGGGCTTGAAGAAGTGTTTCTCACATTTCTAAACAGCATCAACAGCAGCGGCGTCAATGCAATAAAAGCTACGATGCCAACAGCCGCCGCCAGTGGATAATAAAACAGCTCTTCTCGTGGGCGCAATGTTTGATCATTTCCTTTAACCGGCTCAAGTAAATCTAATATCGCGTATATTTGCGCAAGCTCTTGGGTACTTTTTGCTCGAAAATAATCACCGCCTGTTTCTTTTGCTATCCTTAATAGAGCGCGCTCGTCTAAGTCTGATGAAGGGTTTATGAGTCGCTGTCCAAACAGGCTATTTTGCACCTGTTGCTCCGAGCCCACGCCAATGGGATACACTGTGACTTGATTAGCCACGGCCAGCGCTAACGCTTGGTCAATACTAATATTGCCGGCGGTGTTGCGTCCGTCGGTGAGTAAAATCAATACCCGGTTAGATCGCTCTTTTTCGATAAAGCGTTTAACGGCTAAGCCAATGGCGTCGCCAATTGCGGTGCTGTCGCCCACTAAACCGATCACGCTTTCATCTAAAAATTGTTTTATTATGTTACGATCAAACGTTAACGGTGCCTGCAAGTAGGCGGTGTCACCAAATAGTATTAACCCAATGCGGTCACCTACTCGGCGTTCAATAAAATCATCCATTACCGACTTCACCATTTCTAGTCGGTCAACGCCTTGGCCATTTACCAGCATATCTTTTTGACGCATGCTGGTAGACAAATCGACTGCTAACATTAAGTCCCGGCCTTCACTAGGTATAGCAATGGGATCGCCAAACCAAATAGGGCGAGCCGAGGCAAACACCAGTGCAATCCACGCAATGCTTAGTATTAATGCCCTCCCTATAGAGCTTCTGATTTTTTTATTTTGGCTTTGAGCAAGCTCTGTCACGTGTGGAAAGTATAACGCGACCTGCGCATTTTTTTTCTTGGCAGGCAGCAAGTAGCGCAGCAGCAAGGGCAAAGGTAAAAGCGCCAATAGGGGCCACCAAACAAACTCAAACATGGCTGACCTCTTTTGCTGGCGATGGCGGTGAGGTTTTGGCGACGGCTGTATGTTTATTACTGGGCACTTTGCAAGGAAAGCTAGTGTCTACGAAGTCACGCATTGCCGTCAATATTACATCGTTTTGAGCCCTTACCACATTCTGCAGATCGTCTGCAGTCGCTTCTTTACTTGGCAACGCGGCTTCAAGGCTGGCAGGTGGCTTGGCATACATACGCGCTTGCAGCATTGAAATTGACCGTACTACCTCACTTGGCTGATTGCCTCTATAAACCGACAGCAGTAAAGATTGCCACTCACTGCCGTGCATTGTTTTACTCGCCACGTGCGGCATATAATGCGCAAACAGTGTTTTTATTAGCACGTGTACCTTATGCGCAAAGTAAGGATCTAGCGTTTCTAAGCTATTTAATGCAGCCATAGCCCCACGTTTTTGTTTACGCGTGTTTTTGAAGCGTACAACGCTGATTATCGCTATCGCAAGTAGCAAGATTGCAAGCGCCAAGACTAGCCAATAACCCCATGCTAAAGGCCAAATCGATACGTTTTGTGGTGTGGTAATGTCGGCAAGTTGATCAAGTGGGTTCATATAAACTCCCCCAGTATTAGTCCAGACTTACTCGCGCTAAGCTGTTGTTCAATAGGCTGCGCTGCGCTAATTTGTCGAAGCGGCAGGCCTAAGCTGTTTAAATTGGCTTTCAGTGCGTCAAACACGTCGCCGCGTATGCGCTTGTACTGTTCATTAATGCTGCTGTCTCCCAGCAGTATATGCTGCTCTTGTAGACCATTTGAGAGCAGCACGTCTTGCATGCTATTCACCGCAGGCAGAGCTTCTTCAATGGGGTCGAATATACGTAGTGGCCTTACTTCGCAGTGGCGCTTTATCTTGCCTAACACCGAAAAAGCACTGTTTGAAACGTTGATGAAATCAGAAATAACATATACCAGTGTACCGGGCCTGGCCAACATGGCTAGTTGATTCATATGCGTTGTACTTTGATCGGCTGTCTCGCTAGGTGACGCTGTCTTTTGTGGGGCAGGTTGTTTAGCGTTCGTATAGGTTTCAATAATTGCGTTGTTTTGTAGTTCAATTAGTTGATTAAGCATCGACAAAGCCTGCTTAGCCGTAGACTTTGGTTTACGTTCTATATCAATGTTATTTGATACTGCCATACAGCCAATTTTGTCTCCTCGCGATAGGGCACTAAAAGTGACTAGCGCGGCGGCATGCAATGCCTGCACTGATTTATACAAAAGCGAGGTGCCAAACTGCATTGACGACGACAAATCAATAAAAATGAGCACCGGACGTTCTCGCTCTTCGCGGTACAGTTTTGTATGTGTTTTGCCGGTGCGCGCAGTAACGCGCCAGTCTATGCTGCGAATATCATCGCCGGGTTGGTAATGACGGGCCTCGTCAAACTCCATTCCTCGGCCTTTAAAGCGTGAGGTGATTGTACCGGCCATACTGCTTTTTATGCTGCCGTTAGGCACTAAGTTGAGCTTGCGCGCAAGCGCACGGTAGCGAACAAGCTCTGCTAGCTCGCACGATACACCGTTTGATAAAAGCGATGCCAGGAGATCTTGCGTATTTACCATGTTAGTTAATTACTCGCTCAATAATTTTCAAGGTACAGGCACCATAGCCAAAATTTTCTCTATAACGTGGTTAGCGGTAATCCCTTGTGCTTGGGCATGATAACTATAAATAAGCCGGTGCCTAAGGACGTTAGGTAGTACGGTTTGAATGTCTTCAGGGCTCACAAAATCGCGTTGATGTAGCCATGCGTGCGCACGTGCGCAACGCTCAAGGGCAATAGTAGCGCGTGGACTTGCACCAATTTCTATCCACTGGGCTAAATCGGCATCGTATTTTTCAGGTTCGCGTGTTGCCATAATCAATTGCACCAAATAGGCTTCGGCAGCTTCTGACACATGTAATTTTAATATTTCAGTGCGCGCTTCGGCAATATTTTCTCGTGTAAGTTTGGCGTGGTTGTCTAATGGACTGCGCTTTTCTAATGAATTAATCGCTTCACTACGCGTTAGGGCTAGAATTTTATGTTCGGTAGCCGCGTCGGGGTAGTCAATTTCAACATGCATTAAGAAACGGTCAAGCTGCGCTTCAGGCAATGGATAAGTGCCTTCTTGTTCTAAAGGATTTTGGGTTGCCATAACTAAAAATAAAGAAGGTAGCTTATAGGTGGTGCTGCCTACCGTAATTTGGCGCTCTGCCATAGCCTCTAGCAGCGCCGACTGCACTTTAGCGGGTGCGCGATTAATTTCATCAGCCAGAACTAAATTATGAAATAGCGGGCCTTTTTGAAACACAAACTCCCCCGTTTCTGGCCGATAAATATCGGTGCCGGTTAAATCGGCAGGCAATAAATCAGGGGTAAACTGAACGCGATGAAAGTTTGCGTCTATACCGTCAGAAAGCGCGTTAACTGCTCTGGTTTTTGCCAAGCCCGGTGGGCCCTCAACGAGCAAGTGGCCGTCGGCTAGCAAGGCAATCAAAATACTTTGCGTTAAGTGCCTTTGCCCCAAAACCTGTGAATCTAAATGCTCAAGTAAGGCAGTAAATTGATTATGCATGTTTATTTCCCAAAAAGAAGAATTTGCTGTTGCTATCAGATATCGGTCTTAGTGGCAACAATTCAAGTGGTTATTTCATAGCGTTTTTCAAATAATTGCTATTTACCAAGATGTAAGTGCCTGAATTCTAATGAACCGCTATGAAAGTGGTGAAGGCAGGCCACGCTTGTCAAACACACCCTTTGTGACCTGACTGCACAACAAAAGTTTCATCAGCATGTGCTTAATTTAGACCGTAAGCATTGGTTTGCTATTTTGTGTGAATTTTGGAATAATAGCATCTGACGTAGTGGTCAGACCAGATTTATGGCAAAAGTTTCGCGCCTATTAATTTAAGTGCTATGCTCTTAGAAAGTATTCATCGACACGATTTTCTTAACCAAGGAAGCAATATGCCCAAAACACAAATGCTGAAAACCAGCGGCGGCGATCGCATCGCCATCGTTACTGGTTTACGTACCCCCTTTGCCAAAATGGCGAGTGATTTTAATGGGGTGCCTGCAGTTGATCTCGCCAAAATAGTCGTCAACGAAATGATTATCCGGAATGACATAGACCCCGCTTTAATAGAGCAAGTTGTATATGGGCAAGTGGTGCAAATGCCGGCAGCGCCTAATATTGCGCGTGAAATTGTGTTGGGTACAGGTATGCGTGTGCAAACCGACGCTTACAGCGTATCAAGAGCATGTGCAACGAGCTTTCAGTCTACGGTGAATATTGCTGAATCTATGCTGGCAGGTAACATTGAAGTAGGTATCGCGGGGGGCGCCGATTCAACTTCTGTATCGCCAATTGGGGTGTCAAGAAATTTAGCGCAAGCTTTAGTTGATTTGCAAAAAGCCAAGACTATGGGCCAAAAGTTTTCAATATTTAAAAAGTTAGGGCTTAAAGATTTGATGCCGGTAGCCCCCGCCGTGGCTGAATATTCGACTGGTTTGTCGATGGGGCAAACCGCAGAGCAAATGGCAAAAACGCACAATATTGCGCGTGCTGATCAAGACGCTCTTGCGCACCGCTCTCATACGCTTGCGGCTAAAAACTGGGAAAATGGCAATTTAAGCAATGAAGTCATGACCGCTTATGCCCAGCCCTACAAAAAGGCCTTTATACGCGACAACAATATTCGTTTTGACAGCGCCTTAGATAGCTACGCTAAATTGCGTCCAGTATTTGATAAGAAGCACGGCAGCGTGACCGCCGCCACAGCAACACCGCTTACCGACGGTGCATCAGCCGTTGTTATGATGACTGAAAGCAAAGCAAAAGCACTTGGTTATAAGCCTATTGGGTATTTGAAAAGCTATGCTTTTGCTGCCATTGACGTATGGGAAGATATGCTAATGGGACCTTCTTATGCAACGCCTATTGCACTTGAACGTGCCGGCATGAATCTAAACGATTTAACGCTAATAGAAATGCATGAAGCTTTTGCAGCACAAACCTTAGCCAACATTAAAATGTTTGCCAGTGACAAGTTTGCTAAAGAAAAGCTGGGTCGTGAAAAAGCCACGGGTGAAATTGACATGGAAAAATTCAATGTAATGGGCAGTTCGCTTGCCTATGGTCATCCGTTCGCGGCAACCGGGACGCGTATGATTACTCAAATGCTAAATGAATTAAATCGCCGCGGCGGAGGTACAGGCTTACTAACAGCTTGTGCAGCCGGTGGACTAGGTGCAGCTATGATAGTGGAGACAGAATGATGAGTGCTTTTACTTTAGAAAAACGTGAAGACGGTATTGCCATTTTAACCATGGATGTGCCAGGCGAAAGCATGAATACCTTAAAAGGTGATTTTGGCGATGAAATAAGCGTCATTTTAGACCAAATAGAAAGCGACGCAGACATAAAAGGCGTGGTCATCACCAGCGGTAAGAAAGATTCTTTTGTGGCGGGCGCCGACATCAGCATGTTGTCCGCATGCGATACGGCCCAAGACGCGGAAACCTTATCTAGGCAAGGCCAGTTGATATTCGACCGCATTGAAAAAATCAGAAAAACATTTGTTGCTGCCATTCATGGTCCAGCCTTAGGCGGCGGCTTAGAGCTAGCACTTGCATGTGACTATCGTGTATGTACCGACAGTGATAAAACACAGCTTGGCCTGCCTGAAGTGCAATTAGGCTTATTGCCAGGCAGCGGCGGCACACAGCGTTTACCCGCGCTTATTGGCTTGCAGCAGGCAATGAAAATGATGCTAACGGGCAGTTCTGTGCGCGCTTCCCAAGCCAAAAAGTACGGCATTGTGGACGAGTGTGTGCCGGAGTCTATATTAATGGATGTGGCTGTAGGGCTTGCTGGCCAAGCGGTCAAAACGCGCACTGTGGCAAAATCCATGGCCAACAAAGTTATTGAGAGCACCTCGTTTGGGCGTGGCATAATGTTCTCCAAAGCGCGTGAACAAACCATGGCGCAAACAAAAGGCAACTATCCAGCGCCTATGTACATAATTGATTGTATTGAGGTTGGCCTAAAAAACCGCGAAAAAGGCTATGCTACTGAAGCGAGCTTGTTTGGTAAGCTGGTGATGACACCTGAGTCGAAACAGCTTCGTGGCGTATTTTTTGCGACCACTGAAATGAAGAAAGAAAGCGGCGCGGACGGTCTTAAACCCAAGGTTATAAAAAAAATTGGTGTGTTAGGCGGCGGTCTTATGGGCGGCGGGATTGCATTTGTCAGTGCCACTAAAGCAAGCGTGCCTGTGCGTATAAAAGACATTAATGAACACGGTATTGCCAGTGCGATGAAGTATAGCTATGACATTTTAAATAAGAAAGTTAAAAAGCGCTTCATGCTGTTGTCACAAATGCAAAGACAAATGGCCAACATTACTGGGTGCTTAGATTACTCCGGCTATAAGTCAGTTGATATGGCAATAGAAGCGGTATTTGAGGATGTAAACTTGAAGCAGACGATGGTGGCAGAAATAGAAGAGCACTGCCAAGAAAACACTATTTTTGCTTCAAACACCTCTTCAATTCCCATCGCCGATATTGCAGCAAAAGCCAAGCGACCTGAAAATGTGGTTGGCTTGCACTATTTTTCGCCGGTAGACAAAATGCCACTGGTAGAAGTAATAGGGCATGAAGGCACTTCGCCGCAAACCATAGCTACCACGGTAGGGTTTGCTAAACGTCAGGGCAAAACTCCCATTGTGGTAAAAGATGGTGCAGGCTTTTATGTGAATAGAATACTCGCCCCTTATATGAGTGAAGCCGGATTTTTGGCAATGGAAGGTCAGCCCATTAACGCTATAGACCAAGCGCTAGTTAAGTTTGGCTTTCCGGTAGGGCCCTTTAAACTGTTAGATGAGGTGGGTATTGATGTAGGTACCAAAATTATTCCTATACTGATGAATCAATTTGGTGAACGTTTTGCATCACCTGATGCATTTGAAAAGCTGCTTGAAAATGACAGAAAGGGCAAGAAAAACGGCTCTGGTTTTTACAAGTATTCAGGCAAAGCAAACAGCAAAGACAGCGGCAAGAAAGTGGATGAATCTGTCTACACACTCCTTGGCATAACGCCTGTCAGCAAATACACTGATTCAAGCGTGGCAGAGCGATGTCTATTATTAATGCTTAACGAGGCGGCTATGTGCTTAGAGGAAGGCGTTATTAGAAGTGCCCGCGACGGCGACATAGGCGCTATATTTGGTATTGGTTTCCCGCCGTTTAGAGGCGGTCCATTTAGGTATATGGATGAACTAGGCATAGATCACGTGGTGTCTAGATTAGAGCACTATGCAACAAGTTATAGTGAGAAATATACTCCTGCGGCGATACTGCTTGAAATGCGCGATGAGAAGCGTAATTTTTACTAATACCGTTATGCTTTGTCTTTATTGATTAAATGTTTTTAATACTTATATTGTGCGCTATTTTATAGATAGCGCATTTTTTTTACCGGAACATATTTATCCGCGATTTGCTTAAACTTATGGGGGGGTAATCATTGCTAAACGCACGCCGTTTTTAAGCGTGTGACAAGCATTAAAACAGTAGTGAAGAGGTGTTTTGCAATTGTAAATCCATAAATGTGTAGTTATGATAGCAAGCATCGTTGCTAGCTTATATTCACGAAACAAGTCATATTGCCGTTAACATATAGTCTGTTAATAAATAATGCGGCTAATAAAAAGGCCGCAGACATAAGTGAAACGAGCAAAAGTAGCAGCGGCACGTTTGCCCTATTACCCTATAAATTTATTTATCATGCAGCGACTGTGGTTTACTTAGTTCGGTAACAACTATACAAAATTATACAGCAGGTTAATTGACACGATATAAGCAAGATTACGAATAAACATTATATCGTCACCTCTATTTATAGGAGTGAATCAATTCACACTATGGGATAAGCCAAAGTAAACCCGCAAAGTTTATAAGCACTTTATCCGCGAGCAACAAATAACAATGAACTCATTTAAATGGTGATAAAGCGATATGCTATTAATTATAATGCGGCACGGTGAGGCGGTTGAATATGCAAAGCCAGATCGTGCTCGCAGCCTCACAAACGTTGGTGTGCAGCAAAGTGAAAATGTAGGCAGGTGGTTAAATCAACATTTAGCCGGTATAAGCACATATAGTGAAATTACCGATGTAATGAAGGCTGGAAATACTAATGTTAAGTCAAGCATCGATTTAGCCTTAGTTAGTCCATATTTTCGAACGCAGCAGACATTTCGGGGTGTGGCCAAACACATCAAAGTGTTAAATGAAAAAACCACTGATGCACTCACACCAATTGCAAGTGCGCAGCAAAGCGCTGATGTAATACATGATTATGCAACCAGCACAGATGCGCCAAAGAGCATGTTAATTGTGACTCACATGCCGCTAGTGAGTCTTTTGTCGAGCCTGCTTTGTGTAAACATAAATGATCAGTATTTTGAACCAGCTGACACCTTGCTTATCGACTACAAAGGCAGCACCGCGATAGGCAAAAAGTTAGCGATGTTTCAGGGTGTATAGCCAGCAAAGGTCAGCATTATGCAAAAATTAACGTGGCCATTAGCGCTCGCATGCTGATACAGTGCTTAGCTATTGCGCTGATCGCTAACATCATCTATGGGTGCCTTGTAAAACTCAGGAATAATTCGCACCGTCTTAATCATATTGTCAGACAGTTCAATGATTTCAACCGGGTAGCCCGCTAGGCGCAAACCTACCTGTGCTTCAGGCATCTCTTGTAAAAACTCTAGAATTAGACCATTGAGAGTTTTAGGGCCGTTTATTGGAAATGCCCAATTGAGCTCTTTGTTGAGTTCACGAATGTTGGCACTACCGTCAACAAAAAAGCTACCGTCGCTTTGTTCAAGCGCTTCTTTACTATGGTCGGGTGCCACTGAGGTAGTAAAATCACCAATAATTTCTTCTAAAATATCCTCCAAGGTCATCAGACCTTGAATGTCTCCGTACTCATCCACCACCAAACCTATGCGTTCACGCTGGGCCTGCATTTTATACATAAGTGTATGCAAGGGAGTGGAGTCGGGTGTGAAAAATATTTTGCGTGCTGCCCTTAGCATTGTGGCTTTCGTAAACTGGTCTTTTGCTAATAAACGTAACGCATCGCGCACGTGCATAAAGCCTACCGCGTCATCTACGCTATCGCGATAAAGCAATACGCGGGTGTGCTGAGAATGCGTTAATTGTTTTTGAATAACTTTCCAATCATCGTTTATATCTATGGCGTAAATATCGCTACGCGGCACCATAATATCTTCCGCGGTAACTTTTTCTAAATCAAGGATACTGACTAACATTTCTTGGTGTTTCTGGGGTATTAAAGAGCCTGCTTCATATACTACCGTGCGCAGCTCCTCTTGACTTAAGGCTGTATCTGAACGACTTACCGGATTGATACGCAAAAGCATTAACACCCCGTTAGTAATTAAGTTAATTAATTTTACTAAAGGGGTAAACAAAAACATAAGAGGAATAAGAATGAAGGAGCTAGGAAAAGCTATTTTTTCTGGATACAGGGCGGCGTAAGTCTTCGGTGTTACCTCAGCAAATACAAGTATCACGATGGTTAACACACCGGTCGCTATTAAGGGTCCAAAATCGGGGCCATACAGGCGAATACACACAATTGTGGCAATAGTAGTTGCCGCAATATTAACTAAATTGTTGCCTATTAAGATTAAGCCGATTAAGCGGTCGGGACGATTAAGTAGTTTCTGCACGCGCAGGGCGCCTGCTTTGCCTTCATTAGCTAAATGCTTCAAGCGGTAGCGATTCAGGCTCATCAGACCCGTCTCTGAACTAGAGAAATAAGCTGACATAAAAATGAGTACACCCAGCACAATTAGCAGGGTAGAAGTGTCTATAGAGCTCAATTAAGCATTCCTAAGATAATGTGTGAAATAAGATGAGCATAAACGTTATGCTTGAGCGATCATGTTAAGTCAACAAGAAATCTTTTACTAGTCGGCTGCCAAAATAGCCTAGCGTGAGCAAAAATAAGCCTAAAAAGTTAAAAATAATGGTACTGCGAGCTTTTAAGCCAATAAAGTGGTGAAGGCCAATACACAGTGTGTAGCAGCACAATGCAATGCTGGACAGGATAGTTTTATGCGCATAGCCTTCTGTAAACATATTAGGGATAAATATAAATCCGCTAACCAGTGCTAAAAATAATAACACTGTGCCTAGGCTCATAAGCTGCAATAAAATGCGTTCTACCGACTGCAGAGGCGGCAGATGTCCGCCTATCATAGTGCGACTCTTTTGCTTTAACTGATGTTTAATATAGGCTAGTTGACAAGCGTATAGCATACTTATGCTAAGCAAACCAAAGGCTACCAGCGATAGTAGTATATGGGCAATCATGCCAACCGACATCGTGACAGTAATGCCGGTGGTAGCCGGGAAAAATAGATCGATTAAGATAATGAAGGCAGATACAAAGCATACAACGGGCAAAAACAACAAGTTTCTAATAAATTTGTGAGTAATAAACATAGTGAGTGTGACTAACCAAGCCAGCATGGTGGCGACAAAAGATAGGCTCAGTTGTTCACCGCTGTGCTGCTGCGTGCTTAAAAAAAGAATGCCAAGATGACCAATTAGTGCCAGCATCAGTGAAGGTTGTGCGTACTTTATAAGAGTGGAGGATTGCTTGAAAAACTGTTGTACATAAAGCGAACCAGCGCAAATATAACAGACAAGCGAAAATGCAAACGCTAAATAGGAGAGTAAAGTGCTCATGAGCGATGGACCTTTGAGGTGGGTTTCACGCGTTAATTCCTTGTGCAGCGCTGCTGCGAATTGCCGAGAATATAGTAATTATCAATAAATCTAACGCAATCGTTACGATCACGCTAGGCTTATTGTATACTGATTACCAAATTAGAAAATACTAAATTGATGATTTATGTTCCAGAATCTTACTGACCGCTTAGGTCAAACCCTAAAAAACATTAGTGGCAAAGGTCGTTTGACCGACGACAACATTAAAGACACGCTGCGCGAAGTACGCATGGCCTTGCTTGAAGCAGACGTAGCCTTGAGCGTAGTGAAAGACTTTATTGAAAAAGTTAAAACTCGTGCGCTGGGGATTGAGGTCTCAAAAAGTCTGAAGCCAGGGCAAATGTTTATTAAAGTGGTTCAAGACGAGCTCGAAAATGTTTTAGGTGACGGTTCGCAAGGCTTAAATTTAGCCGCCACGCCGCCTGCGGTTATAATGCTAGCAGGTTTACAAGGCGCGGGTAAGACCACTAGCGTCGGTAAACTTTCGAAGTATTTAACAGAGCGTGAAAAGAAAAAAGTCTTAGTAGTTAGCGCCGATGTGTATCGCCCCGCGGCTATAAAGCAGTTGCAAACCTTGTCTGAAGAAGTTGGCGTAGAATGTTTCCCATCCAACATGATGCAAAAACCGGTGGATATAGTTAAAGCTGCTATTAAGCATGCGAAAATGCAGTTTTTTGATGTGCTTATTGTCGACACCGCGGGTCGTTTGGCGGTTGACGAAAAAATGATGGACGAAATTAAACAGCTTCACGCGGCGGTTAACCCTGTTGAGACGCTGTTTGTTGTAGACGCCATGACCGGTCAAGATGCGGCGAACACTGCAAAAGCGTTTAATGAAACTCTGCCTCTAACCGGCGTTATTTTAACTAAAGCCGACGGTGATGCGCGCGGCGGAGCAGCTTTATCGGTTAAGCAAATTACCGGTAAACCGATTAAGTTTTTAGGCATGGGCGAAAAGCTTGATGCCTTAGAGCCTTTCCACCCCCAGCGTATTGCCTCGCGTATATTAGGCATGGGCGATGTGCTTAGCCTAATTGAAGATGTAGAGCGCAAGGTAGACAAAGACGCCGCTGCGCGCGTAGCCAAAAAGATCCAAACCGGTAAAGGCTTTAATTTACAAGATTTTAAAGAACAGCTTGCACAAATGCGTAGCATGGGCGGGATGGCGTCGCTTATGGACAAAATGCCAGGCATGGGCGGCATGAGCGCGAAAGTTAAAGATCAGGCTAACGACAAGCAGTTCATTCAAATGGAAGCAATTATTAACTCTATGACCCCGGGTGAGCGCGATCGCCCTGACGTCATCAAAGGCTCTCGTAAGCGCCGTATTGCCGCAGGCTCAGGTACTCAAATTCAAGACGTTAATCGTTTATTGAAGCAGTTTATGCAAATGCAAAAAATGATGAAGAAAATGGGCGGCGGTAAAATGAAGAATATGATGCGCGGCATGGGCGGTATGATGGGCGGTGGTGGTATGCCAGGCGCAGGTGGAATGTCCGGTGGCGGCATGCCCCCAGGCATGAAATTACCGCCGGGCATGGGCAATTTTGGCCGTAAGAAATAAGCAATCAGCGACGGTTTTTGGTGCTAAGCGCTTTTTACAGAGCTTAGCACTGAGTTCTTCCTTACTAGCAGCAAGCCTTCTTTATAGCGTTAATCAATCGTACGCTAGCAAACACTTTGTCTAAACTCGTTATACTGCTTGCATTCACAGGCTAAATAAGTATACTTCGCGCTCTCTTTTTCCCATCTTGAGAAGAAGGGTTTGTTAACGGTAACGTTACAACGAGTTTGAGGCATATATGGTTACTATTCGTTTACAGCGTGGTGGTGCGAAAAAGCGCCCATTTTATCAAGTGGTTGTTGCTGACAGCCGTCGTTCACGTAATGGCAAATTTATTGAAAACATTGGTTTTTTCAATCCAACTGCACAAGGTCAATCTGAGAAACTTCGTTTAGATCTTGAGCGTGTTGAATATTGGACTGGTCAAGGTGCAAGTTTGTCTGAGCGTGTTGCGCGTTTGGTAAAAGATGCAAAAGTTGCGGCTTAACGGTCCAGCTATTGTTGGTTTGGAGTAAAAATGAGTCTAGCGTCTGACATTTTGATTATTGGTTCAATTGGTGCACCTTACGGTGTGAAAGGTTGGGTCAAGGTCAACAGTTTTACTCAAAACAAAGACAGTATTTTTGATTATGCACCTTGGCACATTAGTTTGTCTCAAGGCGGTAATCAAGTGTTAAAAGTTGATCAATGGCGGTATCACGCTAAGAGTTTGGTTGCCAAGCTTGAAGGTGTAGAAGACCGCAATGCAGCTGAGTTGATTAAAAATGCGCAAATTAGCATTGAGGCATCGCAGCTGCCTGAATTAGACAATGACTTCTATTGGAAAGACTTAGTAGGCATGCAGGTAATAACCGATAAAGGTTATGAAATGGGTGTAGTTAAAGACATGTTTGAAACAGGCGCGAATGACGTAATGTTAGTGAAAGCTAAAATTAACGATGCATTTGGTCAAAAAGAACGTTTGTTGCCATTCTTACACGACAGTGTTGTGTTAAGTGTCGACAAAGATGGCAAGACCATTACAGTAGATTGGGACCCAGCCTTCTAATGAGCAGTGGTGTTGAGGCGAAGCCAGAGTATAAGCAGCGTTTTAGCATTGTTACATTGTTTCCCGAAATGTTCACTAGCTTCTTTTCACAAGGCGTTATTGGCAGAGCGGTTAAAAAAGGCTTAATAGAAGTGGCAGTGTATAATCCTCGCGATTATACCACTGACAAACATCGCACGGTTGATGATAAACCTTACGGTGGTGGTCCTGGCATGCTAATGATGGTGCAGCCATTAACAGACGCGATTGCTAGTGCCAAAGCGGCATCTAGCGAAAAAGCAAAGGTGATTTACTTATCACCCCAAGGGCGAACGCTAGATTTTGACGGTGTACAAACATTGAGTCAACAAACTGACTTAGTGCTAGTAGCAGGCCGATACGAAGGCATTGACGAGCGCATAATCCAAACGCTCATAGACGAAGAATGGTCTATTGGCGATTATGTGTTAAGTGGCGGCGAACTACCCGCGATGGTGTTGATGGACGCAGTATCAAGGTTAATTCCTGATGTGTTAGGGCATAATCAGTCAGCGGTAGAAGATTCTTTTACCAGCGGATTGCTAGAATGCCCACAGTACACAAGGCCGCATACCTATGCAGGTAAAAGTGTCCCCGAGGTGTTGTTAAGTGGCAACCATGAAAAAATTAGGCAGTGGCGCCTGCAAGAGTCGTTAAAACGTACTCTTATGAAACGCCCTGATTTATTAAATAACCTAGCTCTGACTGAGGAGCAACAGGCAATATTGAAGAAATTTATATAAGCCTGCTGCAGCAAATGACAGTTACTACTAGGACGTGAGGATTCGATGGCTAAAGTCAATCAAAACATAATAAAGAAAATTGAGGATGCACAACTCAAAACTGATGTTCCAGTGTTCGGC
>Ga0306871_1000084_pt1 | contig 39358 bp, 32 predicted proteins | sample AntRauMeHopE1497_FD_190447 | JGI IMG/M metagenome (GOLD analysis project Ga0306871, IMG submission 190447) | Saline lake microbial communities from Rauer Islands, Antarctica - Metagenome Hop E1 #497 (v2) (version 2) | ecosystem: Environmental > Aquatic > Non-marine Saline and Alkaline > Saline ... | reverse complement strand
AATCGTGGATCAGGACTACCTATTCATGGGTAAGCGATTCCAACGTGGACAGGTACTTCGACGAGTTCTGCTACAGGTTGAACCGTTCCCAGAACAAAAAAACCATATTCAACAATTTGATAGTACGAATGGTAAAGGCGGACAAATTATATCACAAACAAATTGTATGCAGCTAACTACTGACCTCTATAATGTATTTTAGCGGCAAGACACTAAACTTACACATATTTAAGTGTTGCCACCAAGCTAAAAAAAATCCAAACACAAAATGAAACTCGAGTTTAAAGAAGAACAAAAGTTTACACAATGGTGGGTTTGGCTGATTTTAATCGGAATAGGAATTATACCAATTTTAGGGATTTATAAGCAATTAATTCTTGGAGAAAAATTTGGTGATAAACCTGCGTCCGATTTAGGACTACTAATTTTCAGTGTATTTGTTTTTTGTTTCATAGCTATGTTTTGGTTTATGCGACTGACAACTGAAATTGACCAAAATGAAATCCGAATGAACTACTTCCCTTTCGTTAAAAAGCGTGTAAATTGGAAAGAAATAAAAAACGCTGAAATCGTGAATTATGGATTTGTTGGAGGTTGGGGAACCCAACTTTGGACAACATACGGAACTGTATACAATATGAAAGGAGATAAAGGTTTGGCGATTGAACTTCTGAATGGAAAAAAATTTCTAATCGGAACTCAAAAAGAAACTGAACTAAATAAAATAGTGGAAAGAGCCAATTGGCAATAACATAAGAAGTACATCGCGCACCGATAGGCAAGCCCTCTATAATTATACAGTACCTCCTTGATACAAATATTTGCATTTTTTACATGAAAGGACTCTTTGATCTCAAAGCTAAGTTCCATAACATGAAAACGGAAAACTGCCTTATTTCCGAAATCAAATTGGCGGAACTGAAGTTTGGCGTTGAAAATAACCAAAATAAAGAAAAGAATCAAAGAGCATTGGACAATTTCTTATCTGGCATCTAAGATTATACCAATATTTCAAGCAATTGACTACTATGCCAAGGAAAAAGCCAGGTTGAGAAAATCAGGTAAATCCGTTGATGATTTTGACTTATTGATAGGCTCAACCGCTATAACTTTTTGGATTGAAGATGGTAACAAATAATACTAGCCATTTTGACCGAATAAAAGGAATTGAACTTGAAGACTGGACAAAATAAAAGTACGAACCCCAAAGAATACGAATCTCAACATCACTTATTGCATCACATCTGTTCAATTTCCAAAAATCGATTTTTTTTAATTTTCGTGAATAATCATTCTTGCAAGGTGTACGACCCAACATAAATGTCCCGAAAATCTAAGTTTTGACTAAGCCATTTCTCCTAACCTTCCCTTTTCCACAACCTCAACTAGCATTCCACATCAATTATATATAGCGGAAAAGACAAAGATGTTATCGCAGCCCAATTTTGCAACAAGGATTTTGGTATCTTTCCAAAAAAAAGTCTATAACTACGTTGAACTGTCCATCCCGGGCAAGTCCACAGTAGTTTATTCTTCCATATTGAAGGAAGTCAAGATGCAAAATTGAAAAAATAAGAAACCCATGCACATTCCCTTATTACAGGACATTTTGGTTCTTTTGGTTTTTTCCGTGGTCATTGTATTTATCCTACAGCGCCTAAAACTGCCCTCGGTCATCGGTTTTTTGGTTGCAGGAGTTATTATTGGCCCTTATGGCCTTAGTTTGGTGCGAGAAGTAGAACAAGTAGAAATCCTGTCCGAGATTGGCGTAATCTTGTTATTGTTCGTCATTGGAATGGAACTGTCCATAAAACAACTGGCATCCATTAAAAAAACCGTCTTCATTGGTGGCTTTTTGCAAATGGGCATTACCCTGCTCGTTGCAGGTCTGATCTACTATTTTTTGGGCAATCCTTGGAACGAGTCCTTATTTGTTGGTTTCTTGTTTTCATTATCGAGTACGGCGATTGTATTGAAAACCCTGCAGGACAGAAGGGAAATGAGTACGGCCCATGGTAGGAATGCCTTGGCCATTTTAATTTTTCAGGATATTATTGTAGTCCCCATGATGTTGATCACCCCTTTGATATCAGGCGAATCGGGCGACCTTACCAGCAGTATAATAAGTCTTCTCCTAAAAACGGCCGCTGTAATTGTAGTTACCGTTCTGCTTGCGCGATATGTAGTACCGGAACTGATGCACGCCGTAGCAAAGACGAATAGCAAAGAGCTATTTCTGCTGCTTACGGTCACTATCTGTTTTGCAGTCGCTTTTATAACGTCGGAAGCCGGACTCTCTTTGGCCTTGGGGGCGTTTATGGCCGGACTCATTATTTCAGAATCGGAATACAGTTATCAGGCCACCAGCGTCATACTGCCTTTTAGGGAACTGTTTATCAGCTTCTTTTTCGTTTCGATCGGAATGCTGCTCGATCTGACTTTTTTCTTTGAAAATATTTGGACCATAAGCCTCTTGGTACTGGCCGTATTTATAATAAAATCCTTGGCGGCCTCCATCGCGGTCGCTGTACTCAAATACCCCAAGAAAACGGTAATCCTCACGGGGCTTTCGCTTTTTCAAGTGGGGGAATTTGCATTCATCCTTTCCAAGGTGGGAATTGAATACAACCTGCTTAATGAAGAAACCAACCAATATTTTTTATCCATTTCCATTGTATCCATGCTACTTACACCCTTTGTGATTATTTTTTCTGAAAAGCTGGCCAACAAAGTTATCGGCGTTTCGCAGAAATTGGGTTATTTGAACAATAAGGATCCGCATGCAGAGCTGGCGGAGCTCCCCGGCACCGAACTCAATAACCATTTGGTTATCATTGGTTATGGTATAAATGGCAGTAATGTTGCCAAAGCCGCGGCAGACAGCAATATCCCCTATGTTGCCATTGAAATGAATGCCGAAACAGTAAAACGGGAACGAAAAAAAGGGGTGCCGATCCTTTTTGGGGACGCGACCCACGACCATATTCTGGAGAAGGTACACATTGCCGACGCAAGGGCGGCGGTCATTGCCATATCCGATAACCATGGCACAAAAATGGTCATAAAGAACGTCCGTGCGCATTCTGAATCGCTCTATTTGGTGGTGCGCACCAGATACGTAAAGGAAACCTCGGAACTCATAGCCCTTGGCGCCGACGTAGTGATTCCGGAAGAGTTTGAGACCTCGGTACAGATATTTTCCCGTGTGCTCCAAAACTTTTTGATTCCCGAAGATGATATTGAGCATATTGTGGAAAAAGTACGGGCGGACAATTACCAACTTTTTAAAGAGGATCAAAAACGCGCCACAACATATAAAGCCAGAAACCATCCCGAATTTCATATTACCTGCCTAAAAATGACTTCGGACAGCAATAAATTTTTAGGCAAACCCTTAAATGAATTGCAACTCAGGGCCAACTACGGCATCAATATTTTAGGAATCATGCGAAAGGATGTCATCTTGGAAGCCATACGGCCGGAGGAGCTTTTAAAACAGCACGATATTGTTTATATACAGGGCAACCCACACGATATTGAATATTTTCACAAAGTGATTAAATAGCGTTTAGGCTCATCAATAGCGCCATGTAAATTACGTTTCGCCTAATTGGCAGAGGAGAAAGACTTTAAAAGTATTTTTTTACTCCAAGGCTTCTCTCGTTTCAAACGATTGCATTATAACATTAAGCTGTTCCCCTCTCGGGAGGCGTTGTGCTGAGCATGCCGAAGAAGGCTAGGTGTGGGTTTACGCACTCCCATTTACCTATAAATTCTCTAGGATTTCTAATTGATTTTTCAACCGATAACCAACGGATATTTAACACTATTTGAGGTTTTTAGATTTGTTCAACATAGTACCCGCCCCTTAATCCCCTCCCGAGAGGGGAGTACTTTTTTGTTGGGTTCAGCCGTTTCATTTGATTGACCATACTGATGATTTAGATTTCCCAATGATACTAGCGCGTATAACTTTTGCTGACGTGGCAAGCGGCGCGGAAGGTTATACCTATTTTTTCAATCACTCAAAGTTCTCTCTTTTCCAAATGATTTGATTTTAACTACACGCTGTTTCCCTCTTGGGAGGCGTTGTACTGAGCATGTCGAAGTAGGTTAGGGGTGGGTAATTCGGTATATATCCCTATATTGATGTTAGAATCAGAAGTTAAATGAAGTGCCATGCCCTATATCTCCTCTTTCAGTATCAACACCGAAAAAACCAATCCCTTCCCGTATTCCATTGCAGCGGTTAAATTCGCCAAGAATATTCCGCTGAAAACACCGGTAACCTTTATCATCGGCGACAATGGCACGGGGAAGTCTACCTTGCTTGAACTACTTGCCTACCGTTTACAACTGCCTCACATGGATGGCTCGGGCTACAGTAAAAAAGGTTTTGAAGCGGCCAAGACCTTGTTACCGGATTTAGACCTGACTTGGAACATAGAACGAAGCGTGGGGTTCTTTTTCAGGGCAGAGGATTTTGGAAACCTCATCAACAGTATAGATAGGCAAGATGGCAAGCTCCATAGTTTTATGACCGAACTAGAAGGCGAAGTTCCAGATCATATCATTCAGGAAATGAAGGATAGCACCAACCATCAGATCTATCACATGCGAAAAAGTTACGGACAAGACCTACAATCCTTTTCCCATGGGGAAGCCTACCTAAAAATCATGCAGGGAAAAATCACGAATCGCGGTATTTTCCTATTGGATGAACCGGAAGCGGCCTTATCGCCCTTAAAACAATTGTCCCTGCTCTATTTCATTCAAGAACATCTACAAAATTTCACCTCGCAGTTTATCATTGCCACCCATTCGCCCATGCTAATGGCCTATCCCGGCGCAACGATCTATGAAGTCAATGAATACGGCATGAAAGACGTGCCCTTGGAAGAAACGGAGCACTATTCCGTTACCAAATCTTTTTTAAATAATCCGGAAATCTATTTGCGGCATTTGAAATGAAGGAAGGTCTTTACTTCCCTCCTAATAAATTGGAAATGAGGGAGGTGTGGCATCGATTAGAAAAAGGCTGCCTAATGGCCTGCGTTCTGCACACCCCATCATCCCCTCTTTCTAGAGGGGAACCTGTTATGGAAACGCCCTAATATTAAACTTCCCTCTAGTAGGCGACGCTGCGAAATCGGTGGGCGAGTTGATGTCTAGGCTAGAAAGGAAAACTTTGGTTTGTAGTCGGGTTCCTAAAGATTGATAAAAAACAATTTTCACTTCCCTCCTAATAGGCGACGCTGCGAGAGCAGTGGGCGAGTTGATGCCTTTATTGAATCAAGTTCAACACATGCTTTTTAGAAGAAAGGCTATTGTAAAAAGTAGCCGTGGTCAGGAATCCACCGCAAGGGTAGTTTTACAAAGGCTCAATTGCTCGTTTATAGTTTTTAACGAATGCAATAAACTAATATTCTTACCTTTTACTTCTTTTACTTTTTAACTCGAGTTTACATCGTAGGCTCAATTTTAGTATTTTTGGAGGTAAAGTAGCAACAATGAATCTACAGGCCGAAAAAATAGAACTCGCAAAACTATTGCTAAGCACGGATAATCCCAAGGTTATTGTCGCTATTAAAAATATCTTCAAGAAAGAGAAAGTTTCCGATTTTTGGGATGAACTATCCCCAAAACAACAAGAGGAAATAAAAGAAGCCACCGAACAAATACAACAAGGGATGACAGTAGATTACGACACTTTTATTGCATCTCACAAATAAATATGCGAAAAGTAGTCCTTTCCAAAAAGGCTGAAGAAAAGTTAAATTCTTTGTTTGACTATTTGGCTCTGCATTGGTCTATAAAAGTAAAGTCCAACTTCGTGAAAAAATTGGATAAAAGTATTGAAACCCTAAAAAACAATCCCGAAAGTTTTCCTGAATCAGAAAAGCAAAAAGGGCTAAGAAAATATGTGGTTACCAAACACAATACTATTTTTTACCGTTTCGATGATCATAAAATTTATGTTTTAACCATTTTTGAGACCAGACAACATCCTTACAAATTAAACAAAGACCTAAAATAAATCCCGTATGCTCTAAAACCATTAAATTCGTCGATACAAACAACCCTATTTAATGGCCAATCCTTTTATAAAATACCTAAAACTTCATAAGGTATCGCTTCTATTGGCCATATTGAGCATCGTTTTCTATTACACTTTTGCCTACCATTTGGAGCGCACGGATTTCCCAAAACTCTTAGCCCTCTTTGCCGCCCTGTTCCTTTTGTGTTATAAACTGATACAGTTTGAAAAATGGAATTTTAAGCTGCTCTTGGCAGTCGGTATTCTATCGCGACTTGTGTTTCTACTTACGGAACCGAACCTCTCACAGGATTTTTATCGGTTTATATGGGACGGGGAACTGGTCCGTAATTTTATAAATCCCTACTTGGAAGTCCCCAACACCCTTATTTCCCAACCCGACCTCATCATCCAAAATGCCGAACAACTCTACCAAGGCATGGGTAGTTTAAGTGCGAAACATTTTAGCAATTACCCACCCTTAAACCAACTGTTCTTTGCGCTAGCCACATTCTTGGGAGGAAAGAGTATTCTCGGTTCGGTCATTGTCATACGTGGCATTATCATTCTGGCAGATATAGGCATCTTCTATTTTGGGCGTAAATTACTAAAGCGGCTCAACCAATCCCCTCACCTAATTTTTTGGTATTTCCTAAATCCGTTGGTCATTATAGAACTTACGGGGAATCTTCACTTTGAGGGGGTAATGCTGTTCTTTTTCGTGTGGGCCATGTATTTGCTCGCTGTCAACAAATGGCAATGGGCAGGCGTTGTGTTGGCCTGTTCCATATCGGTTAAATTGGTGCCTTTATTATTTTTGCCGTTGTTCCTAAAGCATTTCAGTCTTAAAAAAAGTATCCTTTTCTATACTATAATAGGACTGACCTCTCTATTATTATTCGCCCCTTTTTACACATCGGAATTCATACATAATTATTCTAAAACCCTAGGGCTCTGGTTTTCCAACTTCGAGTTTAATGCAGGGTTGTATAACGCTGTGAAGCAAATAGCGATTCCGTTTGATGCCAAACCGTGGGAACTCATTAAAACTTATGGTAAAATTACGCCAATAGTAACGGTAGTGATTGTCCTGCTATTTACGTTTCTTAGAAAAAACCAAGACCTGCGGGTTTTGTTGTCCTCTATGATGTGGGTGCTTACGTTGTACTATTTTCTTTCCGCCACCGTACACCCTTGGTATGTTATTTTCTTGGTGACGCTCTGCATTTTCACTTCCTATAGATATGCCTTATTATGGTCCGCAGCCATCGTATTGAGCTATTTTGCCTACTCCCAACCCGCCTTCCAGGAACATTTAGGACTGCTTGCTATTGAGTATAGTGCAGTATTCGGCTATTTGACGTATGAAATTGTTACACATCGCAACAAATCCTGAACTATTTGTATTTTTTTTCATCTCCTTTAGGATAATTCGATAATAATTGTACTTTTGATTCATAATGATAACAAAAGCACATTCGTATACTTCTAACCAGAACTTTGTTTCGGTCGGTACTTTTGTTCCCACACGTCGTCGCCCGTAAGGGTACGAACTATTTTATGGAAATAGGTGAGTCCATTTCCGCACAGGCAAAATCAATTTATTTTTTACTTTCTAAAACCCTATAGCAATGAAACTTGTTGTTGCTAACGAATCACATTTTAAATACGCCCAGATTATTTGCGATACCATTGAGGAATCTGCGAAGGTCAGAGGAACCGGAATCGCAAAACGCACACCCGATTACATCCAGAAAAAGCTCCAAAACGGCAATGCGGTTATTGCCTTGGAGGGTGATACCTTTGCCGGGTTTTGCTATATTGAAGTTTGGGGACACGGAAAATACGTCGCCAATTCTGGACTCATCGTACATCCCGATTATAGGGGCAAAGGATTAGCGAAAAGAATTAAACAGCGCATTTTTGATCTCAGTAAAGAAAAGTTTCCCGATGCCAAGATATTTGGGATTACTACAGGACTGGCCGTAATGAAAATTAACTACGAGCTGGGCTACAAGCCTGTTACCTTTTCCGAACTAACGGACGACCCAGAATTCTGGAAAGGCTGCCAAACCTGCAAAAACTTTGACATCCTTACCCGGACGGAACGTAAATTATGTCTCTGCACAGGTATGTTACACGATCCCAAGGCAAAACCGGAGGTAAAAAAGAAGGTAAACGGGAAGGCTTTTCAGAGATTAAGAAGTATAAAGGAGAGTTTGTTTTTGAAAAAAATTAAAAAATAGTTAAGCGTGCAGAGGTATACGTTATGAGTTGCAACTATTCATAACTATGAACTCAAAACTCATAACTAAAACGAAAATAACGATAGTATGAAAAAGCTTGTTTTAGCCTACAGCGGCGGATTGGACACCAGTTACTGCGCCAAATATTTAAGTAAGGAAAAAGGATACGAGGTACATGCGGTAAGCGTGAACACAGGCGGGTTTTCGCCCGAGGAAATAAAGAACATAGAGGAAAAAGCACTAGAACTTGGCGCAACCTCTTACACCTCTATTGATGCGGTACAGACCTTTTATGAAAAGGTGGTGAAATACCTCATTTTTGGGAACGTGCTAAAGAACAATACTTACCCCTTATCCGTTAGTGCGGAACGTATTGTCCAAGCCATCGAAATCGTGAACTATGCCAAGAAAGTGGGTGCAAAATACATTGCCCACGGCAGTACCGGCGCAGGAAACGATCAAGTCCGTTTTGATATGATATTCCAAATTATCGCTCCAGAAATAGAAATCATCACTCCGATTCGGGATAACAAACTGTCCCGAGAAACGGAGATTGCCTATCTAAAGGAAAACGGCGTAGAATATCCTTGGGAAAAAGCGAAATACTCCATCAATAAAGGACTTTGGGGCACCTCCGTTGGTGGGGAAGAAACACTAACCTCGGAAAAACCCTTGCCGGATAGCGCCTATCCAAGCCAATTACAAGAAAAAGAGCCGTCCGATGTTAAACTGACCTTCAACAAGGGAGAATTGGTAGCTATAGACGGGGAAAATGATACTCCGGTAAACAACATTGAAAAACTGGAAACTATGGCCAGCAAATACGCCATTGGCAGAGACATCCATGTGGGCGACACCATTATAGGGATAAAAGGCCGAGTAGGTTTTGAGGCCGCGGCTGCCTTGATCATTATTAAAGCGCACCACTTATTGGAAAAACATACCCTAACCAAATGGCAGCAGTTCCAAAAAGAGCAACAGGGAAATTTTTACGGAATGTTATTGCACGAAGGCAATTACTTGGATGCCGTAATGCGCAATATAGAAGCCTTTTTAACCGATACACAAAAAACAGTTTCGGGCGATGTATTCGTAAGCCTGTACCCTTTTCAGTTCAGACTAAACGGTATTTCATCCCCGCACGATCTAATGAACGCTTCCTTTGGCAGCTATGGCGAAATGAACAAAGGATGGACAGCCGACGAAGCCAAGGGATTCATTAAAATACAGTCCAATGCAGGAAAGATTTATGGGCATGTGAACAGCCCCCTAGCCCCCGAAGGGGGAACTGAGTAGGGTTGATTTAAGTATGCAGCTGGCAGTAGCGGTTGGCAGTAACTTTTTAGCTCTTGAGGAAATATGAAACAAAAACACACCAATGTCAAAATTAAATATAATTCTTAGCCTATTCTATTTGTGTTTGATTTTTGTGTTTGAATTTGAATTTTGAAGATATGATTAAAGCAGGAATAATAGGAGGTTCAGGATATACGGGTGGGGAACTGATCCGTATCCTATTGCACCATCCGGCAACGGAAATAAATTTCGTGTACAGCACCACGCGGGCAGGGAAATCCTTGGCATCCGCTCATGCGGATTTATTAGGGCAAACGAACATGACTTTTACAGGAGAAGTAAACTTGAATATCGATATCGTTTTTCTCTGTTTGGGACATGGCAATTCAACAAAATTCTTGAAGGAACATCCATTTTCCGGCAACACAAAAATCATCGATTTAAGTAATGATTTCAGATTACATGCCGATGCTAATTTTGAAGGAAAGCAGTTTATCTACGGATTACCGGAACTCAACAAAACACAGATAGAGAACGCCCAATATATAGCCAATCCTGGGTGCTTTGCAACCACTATTCAATTGGCACTATTGCCCTTGGCCGATGCCAAAAAATTATCATCAGCCGTTCACATCAATGCCGTAACGGGGAGCACGGGAGCAGGCGTTAGCCCGTCCGCAACTTCACATTTTAGCTGGCGCAACAATAATGTAAGCGTTTACAAACCCTTTACCCATCAACATTTAGGGGAAATTAAGGAGAGCCTTAGCTCTTTGCAAAAAGATACGAAGGAATTATTCTTTCTTCCCAATAGAGGAAATTTCACTAGGGGAATTCTCGCCACCGCGTACACGCATTTTGAAGGGAGCTTGGCAGCCGCACAAAGTCTATACAGAGCGTTTTACGCCAACGCCAGTTTTACGCAAATGTCAGAAGAACCGATCAACCTAAAACAGGTGGTAAATACAAATCAATGCCATGTTCATTTACACAAACACGAAGACACCTTATTGATTACATCGGCCATAGATAATTTATTAAAAGGCGCATCTGGTCAGGCGGTACAAAACATGAACCTGATTTTTGGCCTGGAAGAAGATTTAGGATTAAATTTAAAAGCGGGGGTGTTCTGATAGAGTAAATAGTACAAAGTATTAAGTCATAAGTATTAAGTACGAGGTACGAATTTAGAGGTGAGATGTTGGATGTTGGATGTTGGATGTTGGATGTTAGATGTTAGATGTTAGATGTTAGATGTTAGATGAAAAATACAAAATCTAATATTAAATGATATTTTGAGTATAAAATATCCCCTCACCTTTTATGCCGAACATGTTTCAGTATCTGGGAGGGCTAGGGAGGGGTCAGTTAGAAGTTAGAAGTGTAATTAAAAAATTTAGTTTCCCTCCTAAGCTTGTGCTGAGCGGAGTCGAAGTAAAGGAGGGATTAAGGGAGGTGTAGAAGCCCGAGCCTTGATCCAAATACCAAAACAAACATTTTGAAAACGGTAAATAAATTCCCGCCGAAGTATAGGTATATTGCCACAAGGAAAACAATCAAAAGATTCCCACCTGCGCGGGAATGAAAAAAATAACAAACCATGAAAATAGCAATCATAGGAACGGGTAATTTAGGATTGTCCATTGCCAAAGGAATTTTAAACAGCAATGGTGCCACCAGCATGTACCTGACCAAAAGAAATACTGAGAGCATCAAGGATTTTGAAAAATACGGCAAGGTAACCGTGACCTCCGATAATTCGGAAGCTGTTAAACATTCCGATATCCTAATTTTTGCCGTGCAACCGGGCCACTTCAGTGGAATTTTAGAGGACATCAAACCGCTGCTGACCGAAAACCACGTCATTATTTCAACAATAACCGGCTTTGGTATCGCCAAAATGGAATCTATTCTGGGCAATGATAAATACATTATCCGAAGCATGCCCAATACCGCGATTTCGGTGGGTAGATCCATGACCTGTATCTGTAGCAACGAAATGGGTAAAAAGCGGATAGAATTGGCCAAAGCAATTTTTAATAGGATGGGACATTCCATGGAAATCCCCGAAAGCCAAATGCAAGCGGCAACAGTCATCTGCGCCAGCGGCATCGCCTTTTGGATGCGCTTGATTCGCGCTACGACTCAGGGAGCAATTCAACTTGGCTTTGACGCCAAAGAAGCACAGGAACTCGCTATGCATACCTGTAAGGGAGCGGCCAGTCTATTAATCGAATCCGGCAACCATCCGGAAGAAGAAATCGACAGGGTGACCACGCCCATGGGCTGCACCATACAAGGCTTGAACGAAATGGAAATACAAGGCCTAAGCTCTTCCCTGATACAGGGAATCGTGGCCTCTTATAATAAGATAACGGAGTTTAAACAAAAATAGCTTTACGCTAATCGCAATCCGGCCTGCGCAAATGATTTGTTGCAAAAGCGTATAGCGAAAAGCGTTCGGCGAAAAGCAGAAAAAATGAATTTATTCGACGTATACCCCCTCTACAATGTAACCCCGGTCTTCGCCAAGGGCATTGTAGTTACCGATGACAAAGGCCAAGAATATTTGGATTTTTATGGCGGCCACGCGGTGATTTCCATTGGGCATTCACATCCGCATTATGTAAAGCGATTAAAAGATCAGTTGGACAAAATCGGGTTTTATAGCAATGCGGTACAGAATCCGTTGCAGGTGGAATTGGCCACCAAATTGGGTCAACTCTCAGGCTGTGGGAACTACAACCTTTTTTTGTGTAATTCTGGTGCCGAAGCAAATGAAAATGCCCTGAAAATGGCTTCCTTCCATACCGGAAAGTCACGGGTAATCGCGTTTAAAAACGGTTTCCACGGGCGGACTTCCGCAGCGGTCGCCGTAACGGATAATGAGTCTATAAACGCACCGCTGAACAAGCAACAAAAAGTTACCCTACTTCCTTTGAACGATAGTGCCTCCTTCAAAACGGAAATCGAAAAAGGGGATGTTTGCGGCGTAATCATAGAAGCCATACAAGGTGTAGGCGGCTTAGACGAACCAACGACCGAATTCTATCAAGAAATCGCCAAATTATCCAAAGAGCATAATGCCGTCTTGATTGCGGACGAAGTGCAATCAGGCTTCGGTAGAAGTGGAAAGTTCTTCGGATTTCAGCATCACGGCATTGAACCCGACATTATTTCCATCGCAAAAGGAATGGGCAACGGGTTCCCTGTCGGGGGAATTCTGATTCACGAAGACATCAAAGCTTCCTACGGACTGTTAGGCACTACTTTTGGAGGGAATCATTTGGCCTGCGCAGCGACCATGGCCGTTCTAGAAGTTTTGGAGAAGGAAAACCTCCTGCAAAATGCAACGGAATTAGGGAACTACTTTGCTGAAAAAGCAAAAGAAATTCCAGAAGTAAAACGCGTAAAAGGTCGTGGCTTGATGTTGGGCTTGGAATTCGATTTTGAAGTCTCGGAGCTACGTAAAAAGTTGATTTACGACCAACATTTATTTACAGGCGGGGCAAAAGATAAGCATGTGTTGCGTATTTTACCGGCGTTGAACATTACCAAGGAACATATCAATATATTCTTCAAGGCCCTTAAAGCAGAATTAAGGTGAGTAAGCAATTGGACATAAGGCAACGAAATGCTGTACTGACATCGATGGCTCGGTATATCGTAGCAAGTCAAAAAGCCATTCTAGCGGCCAACCAGATTGATTTGGATAATTATTCGGGAGATGATATTTCAATGCGAGACAGGTTAAAAGTTGACCCAAGTAAAATCGATGGCATGGTTTTATCCTTGAAGCAATTAACCATGCAGCCAGACCCTTTGGGCATCGAACGCTTTGCAAAAACCCATGAAAACGGAATGCATATCAGTAATAAAACAGCTCCGTTCGGCACCATACTCATTATCTACGAATCTAGGCCCGACGTCACTATCGAGGCCGCAGGCATTGCTTTTAAATCGGGAAATAAAATTCTATTAAAAGGAGGAAAGGAATCCCTTAACAGTAATCTGGTTTTAGTGGGATTATGGCACAAGGCACTTCAAGAAAATGATTGCGATGTGGGTTGGGTAAGCTATTTACAATTTGACCGGACAGAAACACAGTCCTTTCTTGAAAAACCCCCACAAAAATTAGATTTGATCGTTCCGCGAGGGGGCGAAAGATTGATCTCGTTTGTAAAACAGCACGCCACGTGTCCCGTAATAGTTAGTGGTCGTGGAAACAATTTCCTGTATGTAGATTCAGAAGCCGATTTGCAAATGGCGCTGGATATCATAATCAATGCCAAGACCACAAAAATATCTGCCTGTAATGCTCTGGATAAGGTTTTGATTGCTTCCGATTTGGTCGGGAAACATGAATTTTTACGACATCTCATTAAAGAATTACAAAAAAACAATATTAAGATTCTTGCCGATATTACATTGTCGAGTTTGAAGGGCACGCATCCCATTGAAGATGAAAATATTTGGTATGAAGAATTTTTGGATTATAAAATTGCGATAGGGCAAGTATCCGATGTAGAAGATGCCATTATAAAAATAAACAGGTACGGCGGAGGGCATTCAGCGGCCATAATAACAGCAAACAATACAGAAGCAAACATATTCATGGAAGCTGTAGATTCAGCCGCGGTATATCACAATGCATCCACCCGGTTTACCGATGGTGGCCAATTTGGCTTGGGTGGCGAGTTGGCGATAAGCACAGATAAATTACACCAACGGGGTCCCATCGGCTTACAGCATTTGGTGACCAACAAATGGTATGTGAGGGGGAATGGGCAAGTACGGTAAAAAGCCCCCTGGGCCCCAAAGGGGAATGTTTACTCGAATGAGATAAATAAGAGTAGTTATGTTAGTTTGAAAACAGTTTCCCTCCTAATAAGGAGGGATTAAGGGAGGTGTCAGACGGGAACAGGAATTGGTGAAAAAATTTCAATAAAGAATAAAGGCAAAAGCCCGTCCCCCAAGCAAAAAAGAGGGTAATTTTATAAAAAATGACTAAAAAACGAATCTTACTAAAAATTGGCACCAATACCTTGACTAAGGAAACCGACCAGATTTCCCGAGGAAAAATAGAGGATATTGGGCGACAGATTGCGAAACTCAAGGGCGATTATGAATTTGTTATCGTAAGTTCCGGAGCCATCGCTGCAGCTAGACAATTCGTAAAACTAGAGCACAATGGCGAGGAAATTACCGTAAAACAAGCTTTAGCTTCCATTGGTCAACCGCATCTGATGCGAATTTTCCAAGAAAATTTTAGGGAATTGGGGCTGTACACCTCACAATGTCTGTTGTCCTATTCCGATTTTGAAAAAGCCGAATCCCAAGAAAATATCAAGAATACGATCAATGTCTTGGTCGCCAATAATTTCATCCCTATCATTAACGAAAATGATACCGTTTCCACGGATGAAATACAGTTTGGGGACAATGACAAATTAGCGGCTTTAACGGCTGCTTTATTACAAGTAGACTTGCTAATAATCGCTACCAATACAGATGGAATTTACACGAAAGCATCCATAGAGAAAAAAAAACCTGAAACAATTGCAACCATCTCCAATATCGATGATTTAAAAAATGAGGTCAGTTTGGAAAAATCGTCACACGGTACCGGTGGCATGCAATCTAAAATACAAGCAGTTACCATAGCAAAAAAGGCATCCATAGAAACCTGGATCGTCAATGGCCTGAAAGATAATTTTATTGCAAATGCCATGGACGGCACTTCTAAGCATACCAGAATAAAGATATGAAACATTACCTATCCATAAAAGACATTGACTCCCTAGCGAATTGGGTGTCGGAAGCTAGAGAATTAAAAGAAAATCCGAGGGCACATAAATCCCTGGGAGAAGGAAAAACGATTTGTTTGCTGTTTTTCAACAATAGTTTGCGAACCCGTTTAAGCACTCAAAAGGCGGCTATGAACCTAGGCATGGAAGTGATGGTGATGAACTTTGGGAGTGAAGGCTGGCAGCTGGAACTTGAAGATGGAGCTGTCATGGACCAAGGAAAATCGGAACACATCAAGGAAGCGGCGCAAGTGGTTTCACAATTTTGCGACATTGTCGCCATCCGTGCTTTTGCATCCTTAACGAACAAGGAAAAAGACATAGCTGAGGAGGTGCTAAACGGCTTCGCAAAGTACGCGACGATTCCTGTGGTAAACATGGAAAGTTCGGTGGGCCATCCATTGCAAGCCTTGGCAGATGCAATTACCTTAGCTGAAAACAACCTCAAAGCAAAGCCTAAAGTGGTACTTTCATGGGCGCCGCATCCTAAAGCACTGCCTCATGCAGTGGCGAATTCCTTTGTTGAAATGATGCAGTTGCAAGATGCCGATTTTGTGATTACGCACCCAAAAGGATATGAGCTCGACCCCAGAATTACGAAAGAGGTAAAAATTGAGCACGACCAGAAAAAAGCTTGCGAAAATGCCGATTTCATCTATGTGAAAAACTGGAGCAGCTATTCGGATTACGGGAAGGTTTTAAATCAAGATCAGGAGTGGATGATGACTATGGAGAAATTGGGTAAAGCTAAGTTTATGCATTGTTTGCCGGTTCGCAGAAACGTAGTGGTGGAAGACGCTGTCTTGGATGGAGAGCAATCCTTGGTCATTGAGCAGGCTAATAATCGGACGTTTGCGGCACAGGTGGTTTTGAAGAAAATTTTGAGCGCAGCCCCCTAGCCCCCAAAGGGGGAATGCTTACTCGGATGTAAAATGATAAGGAATTATGAGAAAATTAGAAGATAAAGTTTGTATTGTAACGGGTGCTACAAGTGGCATGGGCAGGGCCATTGCCATGTCCTTTTACGAAAAAGGTGCTAAACTTATTTTATCTGGAAGGAATAAAGAACGAGGTGATTCCTTGGCAAGTGAACTTGGGGGTTCGGTTTTTGTTGCCGGAGATGTAAGTGAGTACGGTTACAACGAAAAGTTAGTGAAAACGGCTATTGAACATTTTGGAAAGCTGGATATTGTATCGATCAACGCGGGTACTTTAGGCCTCGGTAATGTGGTGGAATTATCCATAGACGACTGGCATAAAACCGTGGATACGAATCTAAGCGCCATTTTTTATATGTCCAAATATGCCATGCCCCATTTGGAAAAATCTAACGGAACGCTATTGATAAATGCCTCCATTGCCGCCTATAAAAGTTTTCCGAATCATCCCGCCTACTGCGCTTCCAAAGCAGGTGCTGTCGCGCTGATGAAACAATTAGCGGTAGAATATGCACCAAAGGTAAGGGTCAATGCCATTTGCCCCGGTCCGGTGGACACGCCCTTTATCAGGGATTCCGCCAAGGCCTTTGAAAATCCGGAAACCGCCGTAGCAGATGCCGGAAAGGCAACATTGTTAAAGCGTTTAGGCACTCCTGAAGATGTGTCCAATTTAGCCCTTTTCCTAGTTTCGGATGATGCTTCTTGGATCACCGGAACCGCCATGACGATTGATGGGGGAGCAGCCCCCTAGCCCCCAAAGACGGAACGCTTACTCGAACTTTATAAAAAAGAAGTAGTTAAATTGAAGAAAATATTTTTTAAAACAAGACTATCGGCTCCTCCCCTCAGGGCCTTTGATGAAATAAAATGACTAATTTATAGGAAGTTATTTTGTTTGCCGGCCAGGCGAAAAACGCAGACATAGCATTAGCTATGGCGAGTATTTTCAACGCAGTTGGCGAGCAAAAGAACCACTAGAAAGAGTCAGGTTATTTCATCACAGAGCCTAAAACGAGGGGAGGTGGTTTTCCACTTTAGTGTGGAAAAGCGGAGGGGTTGAAAACGCAAGCCTTATTTCCTAGTGCCAAAGGAAGGGAATAAACAGCTAGCGCGCGGGCTTTACCACCCCTTTCTCACGCCAAGGGCGTGATTCATTCCCCTCCTTGAAAAAGGAGGGGAACTTAAAAAAGAAAACTATACAGAGCGAAAGACAGCACCTCTCACAGTTCCTCCTTTTTAAGGAGGAAAGCCAAAACGCAACAGTCTCCCCTCTAAAAAGCATGTGTTGAACTTGATTCAATAAGGGGATTAAGGGGGGTGTATTTCATTGTCAGATTAGTGAAACAGTAATAAATTAGATACTGAAACCCGAAATGTCGGGGCAGCATATATGAAACAAGAAAAAAATACCAGTCTGGAATCCCCTCCCCTTAGGGGATGGGAACAACCGAACGGGAGCCCCCTAAACCCCAAAAGGGGGAATCTAATAAATAGCGATGAAAAAAGAAAATCCAAGGCAAAATGATGAAGCGATGAACCTGCAGTTCCCTCCCCTTGGGGGAGGACTAGGGAGGGGTCTGTCCATCATAAAAATCGGCGGAAACGTCATAGAAAACAAAGAAGGACTTGCGAAGTTTTTAAGCCTTTATGCTGGTCTTAAGGGACTCAAAATTCTAGTCCATGGTGGCGGAAAACTGGCTACGCAATTGGCTGTAAAATTGGGTATTGAAGCAAAGATGATAGGCGGTCGCAGGGTTACCGATGCTGAAAACCTAGAAGTCATCACTATGGTCTATGCTGGTTTGACCAATAAAAATATCGTCGCCCAATTACAGGCAAACAATTGTAACGCCATCGGCTTAAGCGGTGCGGACGGGGATATGATTCAGGCACATAAACGCCCTGTCAAGGAAATCGATTATGGATTTGTGGGCGATGTAGATGGCGTAAACAGTCAAATGATTTCGAAATTATTGGAGGCCGATTTAATACCCGTTTTTTGTGCGATGACCCATGACGGAAACGGACAATTACTAAATACGAATGCCGACACCATAGCTTCGGAACTGGCTATTGGCATGAGCGGAATTTATGAAACTACGCTTTATTATTGCTTTGAAAAGAAAGGAGTTTTACGGGATATTTCCGATGAAGATTCCGTTGTAAAACATATCGACCCAGAAACATATAAAAACTTATTGGCGGACGGAATTATAGCGGAAGGCATGCTTCCCAAACTGGAAAATTGCTTTCATGCCTTGAATAAAAACGTAAGTAAAGTGTGTATCGGTCGCCCCGCGATGCTGAACTCTGAGAACGAACTATTTACAACGATTACGCTCTAATATGACACAGCACTTCCCCCGAACCGTCCGGGGCGCTCAGGATGACATACTCCAACAAAGACAACTTCAACCTTTAATTGAACAAAGTAAATGAAACATAGAAAATTAAGCGAAAAAGCTATCGATTTATTAAAACAACTGATTTCAATTCAGTCCTTTTCGGGCGAAGAAGATAAGACTGCGGATGCCATTGAGGACTGGTTGAAGGGGTTTGATATTCCCTTTGAACGTATACACAATAATGTTTTCGCAAAGAATAAATATTGGGACGACAGCAAGCCGGTACTGCTTTTGAACTCCCACCACGATACGGTAAAACCCAACAAGGCGTACACGAAAGACCCTTTTCATCCGCATGTTGAAGATGGCAAATTGTACGGTTTAGGTAGCAATGATGCCGGTGGCTGTTTGGTTTCGCTTATGGCAACCTTCACCCATTTTTATGCAGTTGAAAGCCTCAACCACAACATACTCCTAGTGGCCTCCATGGAAGAGGAAAATGCAGGCCTGAACAGTTTGCGCGGATTACTTCCTAAACTTCCAAATATTGATGTCGCGATTGTTGGCGAACCTACTTTGATGGATTTGGCCATTGCCGAAAAAGGCTTGGTGGTTTTTGATGCCGTGGTAAAAGGAACGCCCTCACATGCGGCGCATCCAAACGATAACAATTCCATTTACAATACGATTGAGGTGCTGGAGTGGTTCAAGAATTACACCTTCAAAAAAACCTCGGATGCGTTGGGCGATGTAAAAATGACAGTAACACAAATCAACGCAGGAAGCCAACACAATGTGGTTCCGTCGCAAGTGGAATTAGTGATCGATGTTCGGGTAAACGATGCCTATACCAACAAGGAAATTGCAGATTTGTTAAAAGCGGAAGCTCCCTGTGAAATCCAAGAACGCGGACTTAAGCTCAATTCCTCGAAAATAGACAAAGACCATCCCTTGGTACAATCCGGTATGGCTTTGGGACGTAAAACCTACGGCTCCCCCACCCTTTCGGACCAAGCCGCCTTGACTTGCCAGTCCTTAAAATTAGGCCCAGGAGATAGTACCCGTTCCCATTCCGCAGATGAGTATATTTACATCAGCGAAATTGAGGAGGGAATTGATTTGTATATTCGGATATTGGAGGGGTATTTAGCCCCCTAACCCCCAGAGGGGGAATAAAGTTCAAGCGCAAGAATCAAGTACAAGTTCAAAATGATCGTGCGTGACTTTTGTGTTTGTGATTTTTGACCAGATTGAACTAAAAACCATTTTACTAATACTACATACTAACAACTAAATACTGAGCGTATGCGACTCTGGGACAAAGGCTTTAGCACCGATAAAAAAATAGATCACTTTACCGTGGGTAACGACCGTGAACTGGATTTGCATTTGGCAAAATACGACGTAATCGCTTCAAAGGCACACGCCAAAATGTTGGGCAAAATAGGACTGTTGACCGAAAAGGAAACCAGCGCATTACTGACCGAACTGAACAATATAGCGGCCAAAATCGAAAATGGTTCTTTCGTTATTGAAAAGAATTTTGAGGATATGCACTCCAAAATTGAATTTCAGTTAACCTTGGCATTGGGCGATACGGGAAAGAGAATTCACACAGCACGCTCCCGAAACGACCAAGTTTTGGTGGCCATGCATTTGTATTTGAAAGACGAGCTTACGGAAATCAAAGCAATGACCAAAACGCTTTTTGATTTGCTATTGAACTTGGCGGACAAATACAAAAGAGTCCTCTTGCCCGGCTATACCCATTTACAAATAGCCATGCCGTCCTCCTTTGGCTTATGGTTTTCGGCTTATGCGGAAAGTTTAATTGACGACCTTTATTTTATTGATGCCGCCTATAAAGTGGCCGACCAAAATCCCTTAGGGAGCGCTGCCGGTTATGGCAGTTCCTTTCCCATCGATAGAAGTTTTACGACCAAGGAAATGGGTTTTGAAACCATGAAATATAACGTTGTGGCCGCCCAAATGGGCCGCGGCAAGGTAGAAAAAGCTACCGCCTTTGGTATGGCGAGTATTGCCGCTACCCTATCTAAAATGGCCATGGACATCTGTTTGTACATGAGCCAGAATTTCAAGTTTATTTCCTTTCCGGATGAATTGACTACGGGCTCCAGCATTATGCCACATAAAAAGAATCCCGATGTCTTTGAACTGGTTAGGGGAAAATGCAACAAGTTGCAATCCGTTCCCAATCAGTTAACCTTGGTCATCAATAACCTGCCGAGTGGTTATCATCGAGATTTACAATTAGTGAAAGAAATCATTGTTCCGGCCATACAGGATATGAAGGCCTGTTTGGAAATCATGAGCTTCAGTTTACGGGAAATACAAGTGAACGAAGGCATCTTGGAAGACCCGAAATACGATTATCTCTTTAGTGTGGACACCTTAAACGAGCTGGTTCAAAACGGAATGCCTTTTCGTGATGCCTACAAACAGATGGGGAAAGAAATTGAAGCGGGTACGTTTACCCCAAAACGGAACATCAAACACACGCATGAGGGCAGTTTGGGAAATTTGTGTTTGGAGGAAATCCGCAAGAAGATGCAAAAGTTATAATTTTTCCTACTATTTAGGGTGTTTTCGTGGGTATTGCCTTTCTATTTTTGAACTTTATATACCTCGCCCAACGTACTCGGGGACGCCCTGGCATCCAATGACCAAAATCTGGACCTCAGCAGGCTGAAGCAAGAAGCCGCTGCAGATAGATACGAATGTTTCCTTCAGCTACAGGAACAGGTTCGAACTGGGTACGGGCTACCGCTCCAATTCCTCCATCAACCTTTTGGCAGAAGTCTACCTATTCAAGAGCATTAGGGCGTTATACAACTACAACCTAACTTTTAACGATTCGCCCTTGGGAAATACCCATGGCATTGTGGTAAGCTATCTTTTTGGGGACGGGAATGGAAGGGAGGGATTCAAAATACAAACTAAAATACAAATTGAAGGGCTGCACGCCATACGCTTTAAGCCTTTTACTTAAAACTATACTCATGCTTAATGAAAACCCGAAAATTTTGACAATTTTATTTTTTTCTTTGCCTAGGCACGACACAGCGAAAGCTGTGGGCGAGCCGTAGCGATGGCGAAGCATAGCCGTAGCTACGGTTTATAATTTTAACGACGGCAAAGGGAAAAAGAAAGAGACAAAAACTCGGGTTTTCATTTGGCAGGAGTATAATAAAACAAGCTTCAAACTCAACTCAAAAATTTGTACGCTTTACGCTTTGCGCCCTGAACTTGAAACAATAGAAACCTTAAACAATTTATCTTTGGGAATAAGCCCCTACTACTTAATCATATTAAAATTGATGATTTCCTGTTCGGTCAAGTAACGCCAATGTCCCCTTGGGAGGTCTTTTTTGGTCAATCCACCATATACGACACGGTCCAACTTCATTATTTTATAATCCAGCTGGGCAAAAAGCCGTTCTATAATGTTGGACCGTGAACTGAAAATTTCAAGACCCACTTCACGCTTTGGGGCATTATCAATATAACTTACATCATGCACCCGCACCACTTTTTCGTCTACCAATACACCCTCCTTTATTTTTTGGAGGTCCGCCGCTATCAAATCGCGATCCAGTACCAAATGGTAAATTTTACGCAGTCCGTTTATAGGGCTTTTCAATCGCTTGGTAAGGTCGCCGTCGTTCGTAAACATCAATAATCCAGTATCCCCTTTATCTAGCTTATCCACAGGTAACAACTTGGATTTTGAGGCATTGGAGATCAGACCGGAAACGTGTCTTTTACCTTTTTCGTCCCGTACCGTAGTACTAAAATCTTTAGGCTTGTTTAAAACTACGTACTCCTTTTTGACAGGGTTCAACAGGCGGCCATCAAACTTTACCTCATCGGTCAACTTTACTTTATAGCCCATTTCTGTAATAGGCTTCCCGTTTACGGTAACGTTCCCGGCGGCAATATAAATATCGGCGTCCCTACGAGAGCATACACCGGAATTGGCCACATATTTGTTCAAGCGAATGGAATTGGGATCCGAAGGCTGCTTGGCCGTAGTTTCCTTTTTAAGGGGAGCGTTGCCACGTGCATAACTGTTCTTCTTAAAATTGCCGCCCTGTCTTCCCGATGCCTTTTTACCTCTGTTGGTATCTTCCCTGCTCATAGTACTCCATATTTGCTGCAAAGGTAGGAAAGTGTTCCCTATCAAATTAGTATTGTGGGTCTTAAATCGATTTTCATCCGGGGTCATCTTTCAATTATTGGCTATATTTAGGGAAATATAAAATCCATCATGATCAAAAAAATAATTCTACCCTTCGTCCTGCTTTTATCCCTATCTGTTTTCGCCCAAAAAAAGGTGCTGCAGCATACGGATTACGAACTATGGAATACCATTCAAAACCCTAGTATTTCCCCAAGCGGAGACTATGTACTTTATCAACTGGAGCAAGGAGAAAAAGATGCTGCGCTAAAAGTGAAGGACACCAAAGGCAAACTGATTTTTGAACACGAAAGGGCACAAAAAGCAGTGTTTACCTACAATTCGGAATTTGTGTTATTTACCATTACCGCGTGGAAAGACAGTGTCCGGGCCATGAAAAGTAGAAAAACCAAGAAAGAAGATTTGCCCAAAGATTCCTTGGGAATTTTAAATATTAACACGAACCAGCTCACAAAAATCGCTCGTGTAAAATCATTTGAACTTCCAGAAAAATGGTCCGGCCACGTGGCGTATTATCTGGACGAGGTTAAAGAAGAAAAGAAAAAGGACACCCTTACGGATGAAGCAGAAGAGAAGAAAAAACCTAAAAAAGTAAGTACGAAAAACGGCTACCACTTGGTACTACGAAATCTACAAACGGGCCAACAGGATACGATGCGTTATGTAACGGACTTTACCTTTGCCAAAGAAGGGAAAACATTGGCCTATACCACTACGGGAAAGGAAAAGGACGATGAAGCCGCAGTTTTCATCATGGATTTAGAAACCCAGAGCAGCCAGAAACTGCACAGTGCCCAAAAAGCCAACTACTTTAATCTAAGCCTAAGTGATTCTGGCAACCGCTTAGGGTTTGTAACGGATACGGACACCACCAAAATTCAAATTAGACCCAACGAGCTATTTGTGTGGAACAAAGGAAAGGACACTGCCAAAAAAATCGTAGATGCTACCAGCGCGCCAAACGGCTACATGGTTTCGGCCTACGGCGATATTACCTTCTCCAAGGATGAATCCAAACTATTCTTTGGTCTGGCAAGGCCACCTATAATAAAAGATACCACACTAACGGAGGACGAAATTGTAAATGTGGAGGTATGGACCTATGACGAACCACGATTATATACGGTACAGGAACTAGAACTAAAGAACGATTCCATTGCCTCTTATCGCACCGCGGTACATCTCAACAGCAACAAGGTGGTACCCTTGGCCACAAGCGATTTCCCCAATTCCGAATTGGGCGATGAGGGCAATGCCAACTTTGCCTTGGTCAATACTACGCTGCCGTACGAACTGGAAAGCCAATGGACGGGAAGACGGGACAACGATTATAAACTGATCAATACCAACTCCGGGGAAACGGCACTGAGCCTGACCAAAGTAGCACGATTACAATGGAGTCCAAAAGGGGAATATGCCTTTGGATACGACAGTAAGGACAGTACGTGGGTTACCTACACCATACCGGATGGAAACTTGAAATCCTTGACAAAAGGAGAACAATTTTATGACGAAACCAACGATTCCCCTAATTTTCCATCCGCTTACGGAACGGCGGGATGGACACAGAACGATGCCCATCTTATCCTCTATGACCGCTACGATATTTGGCAATTTGACCCCAAAACGGGAGCAGGCACCAAACTGACTTCCGGTAGGGAAAGCAAAACGGTATACCGCTACGTGTCCTTGGATGATGAGCTGCGCTATATTCCTTCGGATAACAAATGGTTGTTGACCACCTTTAACGAAGACACCAAAGACGCCGGCTATGCAGAATATAATCCCAAGACCCAAAAAACAAAGACCTTATTGTCCGGCCCGTACCGCTATTCCAAACCACAAAAGGCAGTATTGGACGATGCCCTAATCTACACCCGAGAATCCTTTACCGAATTTCCGGACCTCCACGTATCCGATCTTAGCTTTAAAAAAAGCGTAAAATTGAGCGATGCCAATCCGCAACAAAAAGAATACAATTGGGGCAGCATAGAGCTGGTAAATTGGATTTCCTTGGATGGTAAGGAACTTACCGGTATGTTAGTGAAACCAGAAAACTTTGACCCCAATAAAAAATACCCGATGCTCGTTAACTTTTACGAGAAAAGTTCGGACGGACTCCATAGGCATCGTGCGCCAAAGCCGGAACGCTCTTCCATCAACTACAGTTTTTACACCAGTAGGGGATATGTAGTCTTTAATCCGGACATAGAATATCGAATAGGCTATCCTGGAGAGAGCGCCTACAATTGTGTGATTCCCGGCGTAACCTCGCTAGTGGAAAAGGGCTTTGTGGACAAGGACAATATTGGGGTGCAGGGACACAGTTGGGGCGGTTATCAGATTGCCTATCTGGTCACAAGGACCGATATATTTAAGGCAGCCGAATCCGGGGCACCAGTACCCAACATGATCAGCGCCTACGGAGGTATTCGCTGGTGGACAGGTTTAAGCCGACAGTTCCAATATGAACACACCCAAAGTAGAATTGGCGGTACCCCTTGGGAATATCCTGCCCGATACATAGAGAACTCCCCTATTTTTAATATCGATAAAATAAACACGCCTTTGTTGATCATGCATAACGATGCGGATGGACATGTGCCTTGGTACCAGGGCATAGAATTCTTTGTAAGCCTACGCCGTTTAGGAAAGCCTTCATGGTTGCTCAACTACAATGGCGAGCCTCATTGGCCCTTAAAATTGCAAAACCGAAAGGATTTCAATATCCGCATGGCGCAATTCTTTGATTATTACCTAAAGGGTGAAGCAAAACCGGTTTGGATGGAAAGTGGGGTGCCGCCCATTCAAAAAGGGATTGAACAGGGGTATGAATTGCTGCCAATTGAAGGCAGGAAATAGGGGTTGTTGAGTTTGTGGTTTGTTAAACAAACAAATCAAAACAGTATGTATTAAAAACGCATTCTGGCAAAAAAAATATAGTGTTTTGAGAGATATGGGATAGCTCACTTTATCCTTCTTCTTGCAATTTCAGGATTTCTTATTGTATGCAAGACACCAAAGATGATTACTATATTCCGATCTTCATCTATCAAATAGAAAATGGCATATGAAAATCGTTTGACCAAGGACAGCCTAAGTTCTTTGTAACGTCTTTGAAAATGATGCGGGTTTTCGCCTACATAATCGATTGCGACATCCAAGATTTGCTTAAATTCTTCCCCAAGGCCATAACGTTTTTTCCCATGCCATTCCCTTGCCTTGAGTAAGTCCCTCTTGGCAACGGGAAGTAATTTAAGACTATAAGCCACTACCAGTTTTCTTTTACATCATCCCAGTCCAAAAGATCATTTGGGTTTTCCTTATAGCTTTCAAAACGGTCATCTAAAACAGCTTTGAGTTCTGAGGTAATTTCGTACTCGGCCTCCCCTTCCCAGTAAGTTTCCGCAAGTGCCTTTATCATTTTTAGCAGACGATCGTCCGCACTGTCGACATAATCCTGTACACTTCTTTTTAAATCTACGGTCGCCATGTTTTTTCTATTGTTATTATAAAGATACAATTTCTTTAGAAAACCTAATTATTATTTAGGTGAACGGAAGCTAGGCTTTTTTAGCTAAATTCAATTGCAGTTGGATTGCTTGGGAAAACGAAAGTTTGCACGACAGTCAGCGAAAGGTATGAATCTAAAAATTTCCTACTCGGCACGGTACGAGCGTGACGCTCGCACTAGCGTTCAATTTTGATAGCAGGGGAACAATACCTTACAAAATCCGGTTCAAGACCAAGTCCACGTCGATCAATAGAATGCCGAAGACACCGGAAACAATAATGAACTTTAAAATATTATGTAGCCAGATGTAATCCTTTTTTGTATTTGCCCTGAGCAACAGAACAAAAAACATCAGTAGCAAGGCCACACAGCCCACAAAGAAATAATCCATATACCCGATTTCAAATTTAAAAATTAGCAAAAGAGCAGGTATCAGGGTTAGAAGCACTAAAGTACCAATGCAAATTTTAGAAACCATGGGGCCGTAAATAATGGGAATTGTCCTATAATTTTGGGCCATATCCCCTGGAATATTTTCAAGATCCTTTATCATTTCCCTTGCCAATATCAATAAAAAGAGAAACAGGGCGTGGACAAAAATGACAGTTTCAAAATTCCTATAATATACAAAGACCACAAAAAATGGGGTTATAGCTAATGTGGCCGAAACAAAATTTCCCAACAAAGGCACTTTTTTCAGCTTGTGCGAATACAACCAAATACCAAAGATATAGGCAGAGAAAAACAGCACCGCACGGAAGGAGACATAGCTCGCCGCAAAAACCGCTGAAAAATTTAGGATAAAATAAGCGCTTAGTTTAAACCGCTGACTTACCAAGCGATCCAACATGCTCTTGGTAGGTTTATTGATGAGGTCTTTTTCCGCATCGTAAAAATTGTTGATGATGTATCCGCTAGCAATGACCAGCGTAGAGACGAATACCAAAAGAAACAGGTTAATGTCCAGCACCACTTCACGCACTGTCAAGTTGGGTGCCAAGATATAAATGGAGGCTAGATACTGCGCCAGGGCAATGACCAGAATGTTGTGCCCGCGTACCACGGAAAACAGACTCAACACCTTTAACAGCAGGAGTTTGTTTTTTCTATTGAGCATGTAGTTTGGATATCGCTAGAAGTTGTAGACCACTTCTAATTGGTAGTCCTTGAGAGCAGTCTTGGCCTTGTCTATATCTTCCGTGAAACCAAGAATATAACCGCCACCTCCAGAACCGCAAAGTTTTAGATAGTAGTCGTTGGTATCAATACCTTGTTTCCAAAGTTCGTGAAACTTAGCTGGAATCATGGGTTTAAAGTTGTCCAACACCACATTGGAAAGTTGCTTCAAGTTCCCAAAAAGGGATGTGACGTTTCCGTTCATAAAATCCTCTACGCAGGCATCTGTATGTTTTATGAACTGATTTTTGAGCATGTTCCTAAAACCCTCATATTTCATTTGCTCCATGAACAACTGAACCATAGGCGCAGTGTCGCCTGTAGCGCCACTATCCAATAAAAAAACGGCACCCTTACCTTGCGTATGCTGCGAAGGAATATTGGCGGACTCAATATTGTCCTGCGAATTGATTAAGATCGGTAGGCTCAAATAACTGTTCAAAGGATCTAGACCGGAAGATTTTCCGTGAAAAAAAGACTCCATCTTGCCAAAAACAACCTTTAGTGATAAGAGTTTTTCCCTGGTCAAGTTTTCCAGTACCGTTATTTTATCGTTGGCATACTTGTCATAAATGGCAGCCACCAAAGCACCACTACTGCCAACACCATAGCCTTGTGGGATGGAACTGTCAAAGTACATTCCGTTGGCGACATCGGCTGCAAGCCTCTCATTGTCAAAAGTGACCAAACTGGGTTCGTCCTTTGATAATTTTTCCAAATATGCTGCAAATGAAGCTAAGCTTTTATTGGAGTTCTTAGCCACCTCGGACGTGTTGTTGTCCCATTTTAAGGCACCATTATAAAAGTTATAGGGAATGGAAAGTCCCTTGGAATCTTTTATGATGCCATACTCGCCAAACAATAATATCTTAGAATAAAATAAGGGTCCTTTCATGGTACTTAATTGACTTTATCTTGTAAGATCTTTTTATTAAAGATAACTAACTACATTGCAAATTTTGCGTTTTTTTATTTAAAACAGCAAATAATTTAGTTCTACAGTTGCTTTACAACGTTTGTTTTACAGTTTAATTACTAATCACATATCAATAATCTTGCCCCAAAGCCAATTCGATCACAAATATACTGCTGGTTTTGACAGAAAGCAACTAACTCATCTTGAATAAATTGAAACACGGCATCCTTTTCATTCCCTGGATAAAGCACATGAACATTGGCGCCGGCATCCAAGGTAAAGCAGACATGCGTTTTGGAGCGCGCCCTAAAGGCCCATATTCTATTGATAATTTCCAAGGTATTGGGCTTCATCAATATGAAATAAGGATGGCTGGTCATCATCATAGCGTGCAAGGTCAAGGCCTCGCTCTCCACTATTTTAATAAAATCGTTCAGGTTTCCTTCTTTAAAAATCGTTTTTAATTTGGAAAGATGCTCATGTGCCTGCGTAAAACGCTGTTCTGCAAAGGGATGTCCGTGCATTAATTCATGGCCCACCGTACTGCTCACTTGCTTCTCCCCTTTATCGACCAATAAAATAGTATCGTGAAACTTTTTAAATACCGAGTGCACCTCGTGCGGGTACCTTACGCCATACAGATCGGAACTGTCCTCGTTGTCCTCGTGAACGCCCCACTGCACCAAATCGCCTTCTAGGCTTCTACAGGCGCTTCCAGAACCCAACCGGGCCAAAAAGGAAGCCTTTTTAGTAAAAAATTCGGGGGTCATCCCAGGCTTCAATGCCCGTTCCAGTTCCATTAAACAAAGTGCCAAAGCCGACATTCCACTGGCCGAGGATGCAATTCCGCTACTGTGCGGAAAGGAGTTGGAGGTTTCTATTGTAAAATGATAGTCCCTTAAGAAAGGTAGGTACTGTGCTACCCGTTTGAAAAAGGTCTCTATTTTCGGTCTGAAATCCGGTTTGGCCTCGCCCTCAAAAAATAAATCAAAAGAGAAGTTGGACGCGCGTTCCGGCACCTTTTTATAGGAAACAAAAGTAGTGGTAGCACAAGCATCCAAAGTAAAGCTGATGGAGGGATTGGCCGGAATCTGATTTTCCTTCTTTCCCCAGTACTTGACCAAGGCAATATTACTTGGGGAACTGTAACCCACTTTGCCGTGTGTTATAGACTGGGAGTATGCGGAAGGAATAAAATCTTTTTCGGTCATGGACGCACTGCTTTGTGCAAAGATAGTTTTTACCCGCTCGTATAAAAATAAATCCCTATTTTAGGGGAAAACCGACACACCTTGAAAAAAAAATTTATCTATATCACAATTTGCGTTGTTGTCTGCCTCATTATTGGTTTTCTTGCTAGCACAGCAACACAAAGCTCTGTAAACACATGGTATCCAACATTGAACAAACCCAGCTTTAACCCGCCCAATTGGCTTTTTGCTCCGGTGTGGACCGTACTGTATATCCTCATGGGCATATCGGCAGGTTTGGTTTGGGCCAAAGGGTTTCATCACAAATGGGTAAAAACAGGCCTATATCATTTTGGCTTTCAACTATTATTAAACGCCTTGTGGAGCATGGCTTTTTTTGGATTAAGGAATCCGTTCTTGGCCTTGCTGATCATCCTAGCGCTTTTGGTGCTGCTATCCCTTACCATAAGATGGTTCTATATTGTAAGCAAAGGTGCCGCCCTGCTGCTTGTCCCCTATCTTGTATGGGTATGCTTTGCTACCGCCCTTAATTTTAAGATTTGGGAGATGAATTAAAAATAGTTGGTAGAGGGTAGGGATCAAGGTTATAGGTTCAATGTTTCAGGTTGATTGCGAAAGGCGTAAAGCGAAAGGCGCACAGCATAAAGCCTACAACCTACAGCTATTGTATTTGTATTTGAACTTGAACTTCCTTTTCTATAATCCCCTGCGCGGCCAAGTACCCTCCGGTCCACGCATTTTGAAAGTTAAAACCGCCGGTAATAGCATCTACGTTAATGATCTCCCCTGCAAAATGAAGTTGTGGCAATAGTTTGCTCTCATAGGTTTTAAAATTGATCTCCTTAAGTTCCACGCCACCGGCAGTGACAAATTCTTCCTTGAAAGTACTTTTCCCATCCACTTGAAAAACGCACTGTGTAAGTTGCTCCGTTAATTGTTGCAATTGCTGTTTGGATACTTCGGGCCATGTTTCGGTGTCGCTGATTCCAGCAGCGTTGACCAAGTTTTTCCAAAGTCGCTTGGGGACTTCCAAGACCTTGGTGCGCAACACCGTTTTCCGCTCTACCTGTTTTACTTCCATAAGCAGACGCAACAAGCCGTTTTGATGGTATTCTGGAGCCCAATTCACGGAAATTTTGAATCGATAATCATATTCCTTCAGCAATCGGGCGCCCCAAGCCGATAATTTTAAGATCACCGGCCCGCTCATGCCCCAATGGGTGATCAGTAAGGGGCCATCGGAAAAAAGCACATCTTCCTTGACCTCTTTAGACCTAATCGCCTTATTGTTTGCCTTTTTATTTAATACGGTAACCTCCGCCATGGTGCTTAAGCCGGGGATGTCCGTAATGCGTTCATCCGAAATATTAAAGGTAAAAAGCGATGGCACCGGTGGAACAATGTTATGCCCCAGTTGCTTCAGCAACTCCCATATTTTTGGATTGCTACCGGTGGCCATGACCAAATAACGTGTCTTGAAGGTTTTTTCATGGGTAGTCACTTCCCAACCTACTTCAGCACTGGCATCAAGGGGTTTTATACCAGTAACAGAGCAGCGATCGTAAATCTCCACGCCCAGACGTTCCGCTTCCGACAAAAAGCAATCTATAATTGTTTGGGAAGAATTACTGACCGGGAACATCCTGCCATCCTCTTCAATTTTCAGTGCTATACCCCGTTTTTCAAAAAAGCCTATGGTATCGCCACTGGCATAACTGTGAAAAGGTCCTAAAAGCTCTTTTTCACCTCTGGGATAGTTGGTGCTGAGTTCCTTGGGGTCAAACTGGGCGTGGGTAACATTGCACCGGCCCCCGCCGGAAACCCTGACTTTGGTAAGCACCTCTTTGCCGCGCTCTAAAATAGCGACCTTTGCCTTGGGCAGACCTTCGGCTATGTGTATGGCCGCGTAAAATCCTGCCGCTCCCCCTCCTATAATCAATACATCATACATCATCGTACCCTTTCAGGGAAATCGCTAATAATTCCGTCTACGCCTAAATCCTTCACGGCGGCTATATCATCCGGCTCGTTTACCGTCCACGTATAAATTTTAAGGCCCGCGTCCTTTATCGTTTTAACAATCTTATGGTCAAGATTGTTAAAGTATGGATTTATGGCAACGGCATTTAATTCCGTAGCTATTTCTAAGGCTTCCAAAGGATCCCCTTCGATTAAAATCGCAATGTCGACCGACTCGTTCAAACTTCGCATCATCCGTAGCTCGTCCCAGTTAAAACTGGAAATGATAAAATTTTCCGCGTCCCAGCCCTCTTGCTCGATATAGTACTGCACAATGTGGTTGACCCTGTCCGCAGTGTTGGCACCCTTTAGTTCGATGTTCAGCGCCACCTTGTTGTCCATCAACTTAAGGACATCCTGCAGCATGGGTATCTTGTGCCCACCGTCCAATGTAAGGCGGCCCAGATCTGTGAAATAATAGTCCTCTATATTTCCGGGGCCATTGGTCAGTCGGTGCACCATTTTATCATGAAAAACCATAATTTCCCCGCTTTTGATCTTGAAAACATCGATTTCTATCATGTCCACGCCCAAGTCCATGGCTTTTTGGACAGATGCGAGCGTATTTTCCGTCTCGTGGCCCATTGCGCCACGGTGGCCAATGACCAAGGGTTGATTCATATCGCAGGAAGTAAAAATTGTAATTGCAGATAATAGAATAAATTTTTTGAACATTTCTTTGTGCTGATTGTAGTTCAAAGATAAAGGATTCTGGGGGATGAAAGGCAAAGAGGAAAATACAATATCAATTAAGATAACGCACCCCCAACATACTTAGGTGAATTGTATTTCTGTGACATTATTGTTATTAAGTTTTGGTATAGGCATGCGCCAAGTCTTCAATTTCGGATATGGCACTTTCAATGTCCAGAAAATACTTTTTGGTTTTATGCTGCATAGAGTGGAACCATTGTGTCTTCAAGTTCTTTCCTAAAGATGCTATTTTTTACCGAGACCAATGTTATCAAATCAACAGGGCAATTTAAAAAAATTTCCAGTTCTTCTATTAGTCCAAAATAATAATCTGCCATATCGTCTACAGGAATATTGGCATTAAAAACAACCGCTAAATCGATATCGCTTTTTTCCGGATTGTAATCATCGGACAAAGCGGAACCAAAAAACGGAAAGCTGAAATACATCAAACTTTTTACAGATTTCGATTATGGCACTCCTATTTGTCTCTATCAGCGGTATCATGTGAATAATTTTTCTATTGCTTTACCCTAAATATAAACGATTCCAACGAATTTACATCTACGCGCACCGCTCCCGCACCATTTTCCACTTTCAAAACGTGTTCACTGCCGTACAAAACATCGGTAATTGCATGGTTTCCTTCGGACAATCCCCATTTTTGGATGATATCCGCGGGAATTTTCAATTCGAAGCCAAAGCTATCGTTCGCATCAAAATTGGCCACGACGATCAGTTTTTCGGATTCGGTGCAGCGGACGTAAGAAAGCACGTGGTGGTTGTAATATTCAGTGTGTTCCCTGTTATAAAAATGGATATCCTGGTAGTCGCCCATCAAGGCATCGCTGCTAATCGTAAAATTCAACAGGCGTTTGTAAAAGTCGCGCAATTTTCCCTCGTCCTCGCTCAATTGGCCGCCATCGAATTTTTTATCGTTTACCCAACGCTGGTGGTACGGCACGCCAATATAGTCAAAGATAGAGGTGCGGCTAGCATTCCCAAATCCGGCATCCTCGGCGCCCGGCTCCCCTACTTCCTGTCCAAAATAAATCATGGTAGGCGCCGTGGTAGAAGTTGCGGAAACGACCATGGCGGGCATTCCCCTCTTGGCATCTCCGGCAAATTCCGGACTTGCAATACGCTGCTCGTCATGGTTCTCCAGAAAATGCAGCATGTGGTGCTCAATATCCTGTAGGCCCTCCAAAATCTTGGGGATGTGGTCCGTCCAACCATGGCGTTGCATAATATGTTTTAGGCTGTCGTACAGTTCCACCTTGTCGTATAAATAATCCATTTTTCCTTTATGGATGTAGTCCCGGTACAAGGCAGGATTATACACCTCGGCCAGTAAAAATGCATCCTGATTTTTCATTTTGATGGCGGAATTCATATAGCTCCAAAATTCCACCGGCACCATTTCGGCCATGTCAAAACGGAAACCGTCCACACCCATTTCTATCCAATACAGGGCGATATCCTTGAACTTTACCCAAGAACCGGGAACGTCCCTATCCGACCAAAACCGGTAATGTTCTTCGTAACTTTTAGTATCATACCCTTCGGGAAGCCCAACAAAATCATAAGACCCATCAGGCCGGACGCCGTAGTTTATTTTAACTGTCTCGTACCAGTCGTTCATACTGGGTTGCGCCGAACGAGCGCCGTTACCTGTCCATTTTGCGGGAATTTCCTTGAACTTTCCATCGGCCAGCACATTGGCATCGCCCCCCAAGGGAAGGTAGCCGTTTTCCCAATTAGGCACCTGAAACGCGGCATCCGGCACGTAGTAAAAATTATTGCCCCTTGCATATTCCACGGAGGTATCGTCCGAAAGCCCAAATGGTTCGTAACCTTCCGGTGTAGATTTGCCCTCGTAGTTTCTGGCCACGTGATTGGGTACGATATCGATAAGTAATTTTAAACCTGCGGCATGGGTGCGCTCGATCAACTCTTTAAATTCCTCCAAACGCTTTTCTGGATTGTCCGCCAGATCGGGATTTACATTGTAGTAATCCTTAACTGCATAGGGCGAACCCGCGCGACCCTTGAAAATATCCGGGTCGTCATTTGAAATTCCATATTCCGAATAATCGGTAATGACCCCATGGTGCGGCACGCCCGTGTACCAAATGTGGGTCACGCCCAAGTTCTTGATTTCCTGTAAGGCCTTTTCCGAGAAATCCGAAAATTTGCCCACGCCGTTTTCCTCTAAAGTACCCCAAGGTTTATTGGTGGTGTTCGTGTTTCCGAAGAGTCTTGTGAATACCTGGTAAACTACGGTTTTCTTTTCTTTTTTAGTTCCCACATTCATATTTTGAGCTTCCTTCAAGTTTGGTTTGCAACAAATAGCCAATAGCAAAAATACAATGGAAATTTTTTTCATTGGTCAGGTATTAGTTTTTAAAGTTCAAGCGCAAGTGTCAAGTTCAAGTTCAAGTTCAAACTCAAAACCTCGAACTTGAAACCTCGAACTTTGAACCTGAAACAATAGAAACCTTAAACCGCTTTAACAACCAACCGTTCCCCATTTACTCGGATAGACATATCTTCCTTACCACCTTCCAACTCAAATGATGCCCCGTCGTGGGTTACGGTTGCTTTTAAAATGCGTTTCCTAAAATTTACCTTAAAGGAATACCCTTTCCATTGGCTAGGTATTTGAGGTGTAAAGGACAGTTTATCTTCCACAATACGCATACCCCCAAAACCTTCCACAATACTCATCCAAGTACCGGCCATGGAGGTAATATGCAAGCCTTCTTCCACTTCATTGTTGTAATCGTCCAAATCCAACCTAGAGGTGCGAAGATAGAAGGTATAGGCCTGTTCCATCCTACCAAGTTTTGCTGCCTGTATGCTGTGCACGCATGGCGATAAGGAAGATTCGTGCACGGTAAAAGGTTCGTAGAAATCAAAATGGCGTTCCAATTCTTCCTTTGAAAAATCGCTTTCAAAAAAATAAAAACCTTGCAATACATCGGCTTGTTTTATGTAGGGCGAACGTAAAATACGGTCCCAACTCCATTTTTGGTTAATGGGACGCTCGGTTTTTGGCAGATCTGCCACTTTTATCAGTTCCTTGTCCAAGAACCCGTCTTGTTGCAGATAGACCTGATGCTTTTCGGAAAACGGAAAATAGAGATTGTTCGCCACTTTTTTCCATTGTTCACATTCCCGTTCGGTCAACTTGGTTTTCCCTATAATCCGGCCATAATCTTCGGAATAACCATCCTTGACCTTACTTAACTGAGCCATGGTAAATTCGATGCACCACTTGGCGAGATAATTGGTATACCAGTTATTGTTGACGTTGTTCTCGTATTCATTGGGCCCGGTTACGCCCAACATCACATACGTACCCTTTTGTTCCGAAAAATTGACCCGTTGCTGCCAAAACCGCGATATAGCAATGAGCACCTCCAGCCCCATTTCAGGGATGTAGCTGTAATCGCCCGTATACCTGTAATAATTATAGATGGCAAAAGCGATGGCCCCGTTCCTATGGATCTCCTCAAAGGTGATTTCCCACTCGTTGTGGCATTCCTCGCCGTTCATGGTCACCATGGGGTAGAGTGCCGCTCCGTTTGAAAAACCCAATTTTTCGGCATTTTCAATAGCCTTTTCCAAATGATTATAGCGGTATTCCAATAGATTTCGGGCAACAATTTGGTCTTTCGTGGCCATATAAAATGGGATACAGTATGCTTCGGTATCCCAATAGGTACTGCCACCATATTTTTCGCCCGTAAAACCTTTGGGGCCAATATTCAATCTGGAATCCCTTCCCAAATAGGTTTGGTTGAGTTGGAATATATTAAAGCGGATGCCCTGTTGCGCCTTTACATCGCCTTCTATGGCAATGTCGCTCATTTGCCAAATTTTCTTCCAAGATGCTTTTTGCTTATCCAGTAACACGTCAAAACCCAAGTTAACGGCCTTGTCCAAAACCGAATGTGCCGCTGCCATTAGTTGACCCGATTTATGGTTGCGGGACACGGTATAGCCTCCAAATTTTGTCAAGGAAACGGTTGACCCAGCTTTTACGCTCTGCCGAAATTTGAAGGCTATAGAGGTTTCGGTTTCTGTACCGATGCTTCCTGATTTGTGCTCACCCTCATAGTCCAGATAGGCCTGCATAAAGGTGCAAGTCTCAAAATTGGTCTTCATGGTATGCGCTTCAATAAAGGCACGATTGTCCGTAGCGCTTACCTTGGTGGTATTCCAAAATTTATCGTCCCAGTTACTGTCCTCGTTGGTAATTCCACTATCCAAATAAGGCTCAAAAGTAATTTCTGCATCGGAATTCAGTACCTTAAGGCTATAGAAAATAGCACCTAATTCGTCCAGATCCAGGCTTAGAAAACGAAGGATTTCCGCTTGGATCTCTATACCGTTGGAAAGTGCTGCGGTAAAGCTTCTTTTGTACCAACCTTCCTGCATGTTTAATTCCCTACGAAAATTGGAGACTTTTTTGCACGTGGCCAGATCAAGTTCCACGCCTTCCACAAATACCCGTATTCCTATCCAGTTGGGTGCGTTCAAGACTTTTGCAAAGTATTCCGGATACCCGTTCTTCCACCAACCTACGCGCGTCTTATCAGGATAATAGACACCCGCGATATAACTCCCTTGAAATGTTTTTCCCGAGTAGTTTTCCTCAAAATTGGCCCGTTGCCCCATGGCCCCGTTTCCAACACTGAATAGGCTTTCGGACGCCTTTACACGGTCTTTGTCAAAACCTTCCTCGATGATGCACCAGTTGTCCGCTTTTATATAATCTTGATTCATAAATTAATACATGTTATTTTCATTCCCCTGTAGCGGGAAATCTTTGTAATCAAATTCATTTATTTTCATTTCCGCGTCGTTTATGCTGAATTAATTTCAGTAAACCTGCCTGGCCGGCAAAGGTGGAAATCTAAATTCTATATCTTAATTTTTTTTATTTACGCTGCCACGAGATTTCAGGTAGTTTTAGTACAGAGAGGTTTAAGTCTATTTTTTTATTATTGGTTCTTGTTGAAATTTAATCATTGTACTTAAAATGTAGGGTTGGTAACATTGGATTATGGCTCGGGCTTTCAACCCCTCTTTTAGTTTTTTCCTTTGTTTTTAGCCTTTTAACATCTTTCAACAATCATTAATCTTCCTGCGCCTCAAGTATGAGAATTTCAAGTATTTTTGGCTCAAAACATATGAACAATTAGTCCTGATTTTTGTATTTGTGTTTGACTTTTGTATTTGTATTTGTATTTGACACATGAACTTAAACAGTCCCCCTTTTGGGGGCTAGGGGGCTTGAGGGGCTACTAACCCTTCCAAAAAATCATCGCTCATTTCCGTAAAATCCTTAAAATTATATTTGGCCTCGGACAAAATCCTTGCATCGCCTATACCGATACTTATCATTTCCGCCGCGTTTGCCGCTTGTATTCCTGCTACCGCATCCTCAAAAACTAGGCAGTTGGCTGGTGCAATGCCTAAGTTTTTGGCAGCGATCAAAAACACTTCCGGGTCCGGTTTTGCCTTTGTTACACTAGTGCCGTCAACAATTGTATCAAAACAAGATAGCAGACCTACTTTTTCCAGAATAGGCCGTGCATTTTTACTGGCAGAGCCCAAAGCTATGGGAACTTGCCTTTCCTTTAAAAAATCCAGCACTCGATGCACATCGGGCAAGACCTCGGAGGCATCCATATTTTTAATATATTTTAGATAATCTTCGTTCTTCTCGATCATCCACGTATCAAATTGATCTTGGGTCGCCTTGATATTGCCGATATCGAGCAAAATTTCCAGACATCGCTTCCTGCTTACCCCCTTAAAAAGTTCGTTCTGTTCGTGGGAAAATTCAAAACCCAGTTCGCTGGCAAGCTTGTTCCACGCCAAGTAATGATATTTTGCCGTATCTACGATTACCCCGTCCAAATCGAAAATAAATCCAACCTTCCTCATTATTATCCTAAAAATTTAATTGATGGTCGACTCCCTTTTAATAATGGTCGCCTGTATAACTTCTGTTGTAAAAACCTCGTCCTCTTCATCAACATCGTTCTCTATCCTTTCGATCAACAGTTTCGCCGCAATTTCTCCCATTTTATCGCCATGTTGAGCCACTGTTGTTAATTTAGGAGTGGAATATTTAGAGAGAATTCCGTCCGTAAAACCAATGACGGATAGATCAGCAGGAATTTTGAGACCAATGTGCTGCGCAACACTCATGCAATGAATGGCGAATATTTCGTTTACCGCCAGCACGGCATCGATGCTATTTTCCTGCAAAAAAGCCCCTACACCCACTATATCATCGTTATAGGGAAGCCTTACTATAAAATTTTCATCTATCGTAATATCACTTTCTTGCAAAGCCCTTCTATAACCGTCCTCTCGACTATTGCTAACGCTAAAAAAATTATCGGTCGTCAGCAATGCTATCCGTTTTCTGCCTTCCCCAATTAAACTCATCGTGGCCTCGTATGCAATTTGTGTATCGTTCAACACTACTTTATCACATCGTATTTCATCCGTGACCCGATCAAAGAGCACCAAGGGGATGCCCTGTTCCGTGACCTCTTTAAGATGGGTAAAGTCGGCCTTGAGCTGCGTTTCCCCCGCCAAGGCCATAATAAATCCGTCTATACTGCCATTGGCGAGCATTTCCATGTTGATGACCTCACGGTCAAAGGATTCGTCGGACACACAAACAATGACATTGTACCCACGCTCATTGGCATAATTCTCGATACCCCTAAAAACCGTAGTAAAAAAATGATGGACGATATCGGGGATGATAACACCTATATTCTTTGTCCGCTTGTTCTTTAAGCTTATGGCAATGTTATTGGGCTTGTAATTGTACAGCTTTGCAAACGCCTGAATCTTATCCTTGGTATCCCTACTGATTTCATGGCTGTTCTTAAGCGCCTTGGAAACCGTGG
>Ga0306871_1000083_pt1 | contig 40022 bp, 36 predicted proteins | sample AntRauMeHopE1497_FD_190447 | JGI IMG/M metagenome (GOLD analysis project Ga0306871, IMG submission 190447) | Saline lake microbial communities from Rauer Islands, Antarctica - Metagenome Hop E1 #497 (v2) (version 2) | ecosystem: Environmental > Aquatic > Non-marine Saline and Alkaline > Saline ... | reverse complement strand
TATTCCAACTTTGACTGTATTAGTGTTGGTAATATTACAAGACTACATAAACCAATTTAATAGGATACATCACTTATGCAACTATTAATTAGTATATCTCCCGCGGATTGCGCTGATTACCGCTGATTTCTCTATCCCAACTCCCTACCTTTTAGAGAGAAACCAACTAAAATCTCCTCTGCGTATATCTGCGGCATCTGCGGGACAACCAACCACTGATTTTATAAACCATTTACCTTTCTGAACACACCAGATTCAATACTATCCACATTAAAGTTTACCAAAATGGCTAGTTTTAAGTCTGTAACCTTTAGGTATGTTAGCACTTGTTTGTGATGTACTTCAGCTAAATGGGCTACTGATTTAACTTCAATAATTACTTTGTTTTCTACTAATAAATCTAGCCTAAATCCCACTTCCAATTTTTCCTCTTTATAATAAACAGGCACAGGTACTTCTTTCCTGACTTTTAATCCTTCTTTTTTAAGCTCTACTATGATTGCTGCTACATATACAGATTCCAACAATCCTGGACCTAAAGCATTATAAATTCTAAATATAGCGCCTCTTATTTTGTAAGATATCTCGTTTTCTGTCATCATTTATTTATTTTTATTTCCCGCAGATTACGCTAAGAACCGCTGATTCTTATGACCTATTTACTTTTCTGAATATTCCAACTTTGACTGTATTAGTGTTGGTAATATTACAAGACTACATAAACCAATTTAATAGGATACATCACTTATGCAACTATTAATTAGTATATCTCCCGCGGATTGCGCTGATTACCGCTGATATTTTCTCTCTGCGTACATCTGCGGCATCTGCGGGACAACCAACCACTAGTTTTTCCTAAGCACCCTATTCTCCAATTTAAAAGACAACCTGTGATGCTCCGTTATTCCATATTCTAAAATCCCTTTTTTATGTTTCGGGGATGGATAACCCACATTATTCTTCCAGTCATATTCTGGCCATTCACCATCTAGTTTTCCCATATATTCATCTCTAGCCACTTTTGCCAAAATAGACGCAGCACCAATACTCATGCTTCGGTCATCACCTTTTACCAAGCATGTGTACGGTATCATACTTCCCGCAGTAAAACGATTCCCATCTACCAATAAATGATCCGGGCGATATCCTTTTTTGCTGGCCTCTTCTGCACAATGAAACATAGCCAAAATAGACGCTTGCAAGATGTTTATTTTATCAATTTCCTTTTCTGAAACTTCTTGAACAGTCCAAAATAACGCATGTTTTTTAATCCATTTAGCCAAGATTTTTCGTTCAGCTAACGGTATTTGTTTACTATCTCCTATTGCTTCATTCAATGAAGTATTTGGCTTAAATATAACCCCTGCGGCAGTAACAGGACCAGCCAAGCATCCCCTTCCTACTTCATCCAAACCCATTATCGCATGGTAATTTTCCTTCCATAGTACGTTTTCAAATGCTAGTCGATCAATAATTTTTGGTGTCTTCAAAATAATGGATTGCTTTTGCCTTCAAGCTTGTTCAGGTTAAGGTATTCATTAGCAAGATAGTAGCTAATTTACTTTTCATCACGCCGCTATACCCACTTTTTATTTACGCATTATGCATTTCGTTTTTGCCGGACAACAATTCAACATTTCTGATAAAGGCCCTTTTGATACCCTTTTTAATCTTTTCAAAAAGCTGATGCTTATTAGTAGTGGCGATATTGATCAAGCGCTACAATGGCTGTCTGAACTGGATAAACAATACGGTATCACCAAGAATATGGATGGTTATGGAATGGGAGATTTCATCAAAGACCTAGAAGATAAGGGCTATATCAAAAAAGATGAGGAAGGCTTACGAGCTAATATTACTCGGAAATTTGAAGCGGAAATTCGTCAGGATGCTTTTGAAGAGATATTCAAAAATCCACCTAAAGGGCCAATTGGTGAGCATTCTTCAAACTTTGTAGGTAGGGGAAAAGATATTCAACCAGAAACAAGAGCCTTTCAAGGTAACGACGACCTGACTCATTTAGACGCTACAGGTACCTTACTTAATGCATTTAAGCACAGTGATTTAGACGATTTCTCCCTACATCAAGATGATCTGCGAGTTCATGAAACAGAGGTACATACTTCTATAGCCACTGTTCTTTTGATAGATTTGAGCCATTCAATGATTTTGTATGGGGAAGATCGAATTACGCCCGCAAAAAAAGTAGCATTGGCTTTGAGCGAGCTTATTATGAAAAATTACCAAAAAGATTCGCTTGATATTGTGGCCTTTGGTAATGAAGCTTGGCAAATTGAAGTGAGCGATCTGCCCTATTTAAAGGTTGGGCCCTACCACACCAACACTCAAGCTGCACTAAAATTAGCACGACATATTTTGCAGCGCAAACGTCACGCCTCCAAACAAGTTTTCATGATTACAGACGGAAAACCTTCCTGTATGCTTGAAAATGGACAGTTATATACCAACAGTTTTGGGCTAGATCGTAAAATTGTGAATAAAGTATTTGATGAAGGAATGGCTTGCAAACGCGACAAGATTCAAGTAACCACCTTCATGATTGCTCGTGATCCGTACCTACAAGATTTTGTGCGAGAGTTCACAGAATTAAATAGCGGAAGAGCCTATTTTGCTTCCCCTAATCACTTGGGAAAGTTTGTCTTAGAAGATTACGTTCGCAATCGCAAAAAGAAGCTTTAAATCCTATATTCCAAGTTACTTTTGAGATAATTCTAGGGGTATATCCTAGGCTCATTGCATTCAGAATCTAGACGCCTCTTTTTTATGAATATTCTTGGAATTTCCGCTTTTTACCATGATAGTGCTGCAGCCCTGCTAGTAGACGGTAAACTAATTGCAGCAGCTCAGGAAGAGCGTTTTACTAGGAAAAAACACGATCCAGCATTTCCTACAAATGCCGTTATCTATTGCTTAGAAGAAGCCCAAATTAGCCTTGAAGATGTAGACACTGTTGTATTTTATGATAAACCCTTTCTAAAGTTTGAACGACTTCTCGAAACCTATTATAAAAATGCACCCAAAGGGGTAAAATCTTTCATTACAGCTATGCCTATTTGGATGAAAGAAAAGATGTTTTTAAAACGCCTTATTCGTGAATCCTTATCTGAAATCGGTGCTTTTGATGAGGAAAAACAGGAGCTTCTTTTCCCTGAACATCATCTTTCTCATGCCGCTAGCGCATATTATCCAAGTCCTTTTCAAGAAGCCGCAATTCTCACTATTGATGGTGTAGGCGAATGGGCAACGGCGTCATTATGCCATGGTAAAGGCAAGGATCTACGCATTATCAATGAGCTACACTTTCCCCATTCAGTAGGCTTACTCTATTCAGCTTTTACCTATTTTTTGGGTTTCCGGGTAAATTCTGGAGAGTATAAACTTATGGGATTAGCGCCTTACGGTCGGCCAAATCACGTAAAAACGCTAAGCTATATCTCAACTATAACTGATAAACTTTGCCGCATTCACGCAGATGGCTCAATTACCTTAGATACGGGATATTTCAATTATGAGACGGGACTTGAAATGGTTCACGATCATAAATGGGCCGCTTTATTTGGCTTTGAAAAACGTAAAAGTGAATCGCCTATTGAGCAAGATCACTGCGATTTAGCCTATGCTATTCAAGAGGTTACCGAAGATATTGTGCTCAAAATGGCAAAAAAAGTACAGGAGCTAACAGGAAGTAAAAATTTATGCTTAGCTGGCGGCGTTGCGCTAAATTGTGTCGCCAACGGGAAATTACAAAAGGCCAAAATATTCGATCAAATATTCATACAACCTGCTTCGGGTGATGCTGGTGGTGCCGTTGGAGCAGCTTATGCAGCCTGGCATATTCATGCGGAAAAAAAACGTATTGTTGCTAAAGTGAGTGAGGAAAACGACGCTATGAACGGCGCTTATTTAGGCCCCGCTTATGATGATAAAGCCATTGAAAAGATTATTAAGAAGTATAAAGCACAATCATCGAAACATAACGATTTTTCTATTTTAGCTGAAGAAACCGCCAAACATATAGCTGACCAAAAAGCTGTAGGATGGTTTCAAGGAAGAATGGAGTTCGGCCCAAGAGCACTAGGTAACCGTTCTATTTTGGGAGATCCCAGAAGCGAAGAAACCCAAAAGAAATTAAACTTGCAGATTAAATATCGCGAGAGTTTTCGTCCCTTTGCACCATCTGTATTAGAAGAAGATTGTGCACAATATTTTGACTTAGCTAATACAACATCTCCGTATATGCTTTTAGTGCAACAAGTTGCAAAGGCTCATTTAAAAAAACTTCCCGAGAATTATGAAAACCTGCCACTCAAAGACAAATTGTATGTTCTGCGTTCTACAATTCCATCAATAACCCATGTTGATTGCTCTGCACGTATTCAAACCGTTTCAGCAAAGACCAATCCGAGGTATCATGGCTTAATTTCTGCTTTCAAAAAGCTAACAGGAATTGGTCTTGTGGTTAACACATCATTTAATGTGCGTGGCGAACCGATTGTTTGCACACCTGAAGATGCCTATCGCTGTTTTATGCGCACTGAAATGGATGTTCTTGTTCTCGGAAATTATTTATTCCTTAAACAAGATCAACCCGAATGGAAGGAAAAAGGCGAATGGCAAGTAGAATTCGCCCTTGATTAACTAATTAGTAGATAACGAACTAGCCTTTTTTGAACATATTCACAGCTTTTCTGACACTACCCTCTTTCATTAGCATGGCATTTGCATCTTCATAGCTAAGTGTAGTTTGTTCCATTATCATTTTCGTGCCACGGTCAACCAGTTTTTCATTAGATAACTGCATGTCTACCATTTTGTTACCTTCAACGTGGCCAAGCTTTATCATTACACAAGTACTGAGCATATTAAGCACCAGTTTTTGCGCTGTTCCCGCCTTCATTCGTGTACTTCCGGTAACAAACTCAGGTCCTACAGCTACTTCAATAGGATATTTTGCAACTGCTGCTAAAGGCGACTCAAGATTACAGGTTACGCAAGATGTAGGAATACCTAGTTCGTTGGCTTTTTCTAGCGCACCAATTACATAAGGTGTTCTACCCGATGCGGCAATTCCTACTATAAAGTCATTTTTAGTTGGTTTAAATGCTTGCATATCTAGCCAGCCTTGAAGTGGATCATCTTCGGCGTTTTCTTGAGCTTGGCGAATGGCATCATCGCCACCAGCAATTATGGCCACAAATAAATCGTTAGATGCACCAAATGTAGGCGGAATTTCTGAAGCGTCTACAATGCCTAACCTTCCACTAGTTCCTGCACCTAGATAAAAAATACGTCCGCCCTTTGCTAATTGTGCATGTGCTACGTCTACCGCTTTCTCAATGGCTGGCATAATCTTGGCGATAGAATGAGCCACAGATTGATCTTCTTGATTAATACCCTGAAGTAGCTCTAGCGTACTCATTTTGTCAAGGTTGTCGTGATTTGAAACAGATTCAGTAATATTTTGCATAAAGAAAGAGTGTGTAAAATGAAAAGTTAGTAACGAGCGTCTATTTATTTACGAACCGTTGAAGCGTCTAAGAAACGGTCTACCAAAGCGTCTATTGGTGCTTTTAAGATTAGGCCCGTCTTGCACCCCATTTCTGTAAGAACCTTATCTAAAGTTAGGGAATGTGTAGATGCAACGGTGCCAACAAAACCCACCGTAAGGGCTTTCAGCTGATCTTCTCCGTACGGTAAGACATGGCCACTGATAAAAACTTGGAAGCCTTTTTCAACAATTCCCATTAAAAAGGGATGTGTTGGATCGTGTGCAAAAAATGAAGCGAATGAAGCGATATATCTATTGAAATACGGGTCTTCCTTAATAATGCGGAGCAACTCACCTCTATTTGGGGCTATCGCGCCAAAAGCTTCTGAAAGCTCTTGGGGCATAGAGCGGTAGAAATAATGCCTTAGTAACTGCTTGCCTAACCAACCAGCGCTGCCTTCGTCGCCAAGTACGAATCCTAAGGTCGGGATTTGATCAATAATAACACCAGCTTCACACAAACATGAATTAGAACCCGTTCCTAAAATACAAGCAACGCCCGCCTCTTTACCAAAAAGTGCCACAGCCGCGCCTTCCATATCAGAGCGACAAATTACATCATCGCATTTTAGTTGCCACCTAAAAATAGATTCTAATCGCTCAATGTGTATTCCAAATACGCCTGCGCCAAAAAATCGAACACTGGTTATCTGAACTTCATCCAACTCGGGAAGCACATCGGTTTTCATTCTACCCAAAATATCGGCATCATCTAGGTAAGCTGGATTTATGCCCTGAGTGATAAATGCCTTCTTCGTACCATCTGTATGTACGATAGTCCAAGATATTTTGGTGGAGCCCGCATCAGCTAATAAAATGGCTCCTGAGGTTGTTAATTCAAAAATGGGAGATTGCACAGGCGGTAGTGTAATCGTTAAAATTTAAGCGTAAACGAATAGGTTTTACGAATTGATACAAAGCTAATTCAAAAAAAAACGATATACTAGGAGCTTAACGCAATCATCTATTAAAAAACCCCAATGATTCGAGTACTTTTAGTTGACGACAACGATTTTAATCTTTTTATTTTAGAACAAATTATCACCGATGCTGGCCATGAATATTGCTTATGTTTGAATGGCCAAGAGGCCATAGATGAAGTTAAACGAGCCCAAGAAGCGAAAGAAATGCCCTACAATTTAGTATTTATGGACATTCACATGCCCGAGCCAGATGGCATAAAAACAACTGCCCTATTGAGGAAGCAGTTTACTCACCAACAGCTACCAATAATTGGTTTGAGCGGAGAAAGCAACAAAAGTATACTTAAAGAAGCCTCAGATGCAGGCATGAATGACTTTTTGCCTAAGCCTTTCAAAGCAAATACGTTATTAGCCATGATAGATAAATACGCCTAAAAAAGCTTTATTTTTGGTATCTCAAGTACCTGCATTCAAAATTTCTTGTACTTTTACTACTTGACGAGCAAAACCCGTAGATATTTTTACTATTTACGGGTTTCGAGCGTAGCCGAGTTATCCCATTTCCTAAAAAATCCCTTTTATGTCTGAGTCCAAAAATCTGAGTTACTCAACTTACCTTAAAGTTGACGAGCTCTTAGCCTTACAACAATGCGAATCGAAGCCTGAAGAACATGATGAGATGTTGTTTATTGTCATCCATCAGACTTACGAACTCTGGTTCAAACAGACGTTGCATGAATTAGCAAAATTTCAACATAATTTAGAGGAAGCAAAAGTTTGGGAAGCGATTAAAACGCTAAAACGAATTCTCAAAATCATGAAAACATTGGTCAATCAAGTAGATATACTTGAAACCATGACGCCGCTCGATTTTAACAGTTTCAGGGGATTTCTACAAAACTCGAGTGGATTTCAATCCATTCAGTTCAGGGAACTAGAGATGCTGTGTGGCTTACGTTCAAAAAGTATGTTCGACGAAAAACTACATGCCGCGCATCACATAACGCAGTTAAAAGAAAGAGCACAGAAAAATACTATTTGGGAGAGTTTTATCAGTTGCTTGACAATTCTAGATTTTTCCGTTGAAACGCCTAAAAGAGTAAATGAATATGGTCTACTTTTTGAGCATTCAGAAAAAAACCAGCATACTTTTGTAGAGTTAATGAAGCAGAATCCAAAAATGGCATTGCTTTGTGAGTTATTGGTCGATTTTGATGAAGGCTTACAAGAATGGCGATATAGACACGTGAAAATGGTAGAACGTACTATAGGAACAAAGCGAGGTAGTGGCGGATCTGATGGCGCAACTTACCTAAGAGCTACACTACATCAAGCCATTTTTCCAGATCTTTGGGCAATAAGGACACTCTTTTAACTAAAAAGTTAGAAATGGCTACATTGCTTGTAGAATAAAATTCTATACTGGCGTTAAATATTGATTAAAAAATCAATAAAAAGTAGACAATAAAGAATATTATTATCATAACAGTGGAAATACTCACAATTAAGTAGTTTTTTCGTAGTTCTCTCTTGTAATCTTTATCGTCAAACATTTTCTTAGTAGTAGATGTATCGTTTTGCTTTTGTGTTGAAGTAAGTTACTAACAAAGAAGTGAAATTTGCAGTTGACAACATCCTTTTTTTGGATGATATTACACACATAATACACATATATAAAATTTCCAATTATGGCAAAAGAATCGAATGAACGTTTAAAAGCTCTAGAACTGGCAATGGGTCAGATAGACAAAGAGTACGGAAAAGGCACCATCATGAAGTTAGGTGATAAGCCTATTGAAGCTATACCTGTTATTTCTACAGGCTCTATTATGGTAGATTACGCCCTAGGCGTAGGTGGCGTGCCTAGAGGTAGAGTAGTTGAAATATATGGGCCTGAATCTAGTGGTAAGACCACACTAGCCATGCATATTGTTGCTCAAGCACAAAAAGCAGGCGGCTATGCAGCTTTCATTGATGCAGAACATGCTTTTGACGCAAAATATGCAAAGGCTTTAGGTATAAATACTGATGAGCTTTTGGTTTCACAACCCGATAGTGGTGAACAAGCACTCGAAATTGCAGAGACTTTAATTAGATCGGCTGCACTTGATGTAATTGTAATTGATTCAGTAGCTGCATTGGTTCCTAAAGCTGAATTAGAAGGCGATATGGGCGATAGCCACATGGGACTTCAAGCACGCCTAATGTCGCAAGCACTACGTAAAATCACAGCTATTTTGAATAAAACTCACACTTCTATAATTTTCATTAATCAGGTGCGAGAAAAAATTGGCGTAATGTTTGGTAACCCAGAAACTACAACTGGTGGACGTGCCCTAAAGTTTTACTCTTCTGTTCGTTTAGATATTCGTAGAATTGGCTCAATCACTAAAGGTGATGAAGTTTTAGGTAACCGTACAAAAGTGAAAGTAGTCAAGAACAAAGTTGCACCTCCATTCAAAGTGGTTGAATTCAATATCATGTACGGTGAGGGAATATCCAAAATTGCCGAACTCTTAGACTTAGCTGTTCAATATGACATTATTGAAAAACGCGGTAGCTGGTACCGTTATGACGGAGAACCAATTGGTCAGGGTGCTGATTCTGCTATGCAATTCCTTAAAGAAGACCCTAAACTTGCTGCCGATATAGAAGCAATCGTTCGCAAGAAATTGAGTCCAGATCCGGTCGTCGTACTTCCAAAAGATCTAACCAAAGATGCTGCCGCTGCAACAACAAAGGCTAACGGTAAAGCAGCAGTAGAAGCAAAAGCATAATTGTTATTATAGCCTGTATTATACTTTTCGATAAAAATCTAGGCTTTGGTTTGGCGCAGTAATACGGCTTAACTGAAGCCAGATTTTTACAAGGCAGCGGTGCATACCTAAATAAATTGCAATAGATGTTGATTTAACCTACCTATTTATGCCATTTATCATAGACGTAACTAAAGCAATAAAGGCAACGAGGCACAGTAGTAGTTAGCCTATGAGTAAAATATGGTGAATAAAAAAAGCCTAGCGATAGAAGAACTTCTTCAATCTATTCAAGGCAAAAAAATAAGTCGTTTAAAGCCTCAAGTTAAAGACCCAGACAGACTGTCCGTATTTGTAGATGGACAATTTATATTTGGTTTGTCTAAGTGGTTAGCAGCAGATTTGGGCTTACGAGCAGAATTAGTTCTCACGGCCGGTCTTCTTCTTCTCTTAAAGGAATCTATTATTGAGGAACAAGTGCAACGTTTCTTTATGAATATTCTCAGTAGAAGAGAACATGCAGCTAACGAACTTTATCAAAAAGGCCTTAAGAAAGGTTTTAATTCCCGCTCACTAAACAAAGTACTAGACGAATTTAAAGCAAAAGAACTGCAGTCAGACAATCGCTACACCGCAGCTTATGTAAGAACAAAGCTTGAATGTGGCTGGGGACCCCAGAAAATTCAATTGTATTTACAAAAAAATCGAATTGATAAACAGCTTATTGAACAGTATTTATCTGACATAGATCTAACTGAAGAAGAAGAACTTGAGCAATTCACCAAATTAGTGCAAAAAAAGAAAGCATCTTGGGCCAAATTCGAGGATCAAAAACTCAAAGAAAAAATCTATAGACATCTCATGCAAAAAGGCTTTAAAGGAAACCGTATATTAGCACGAATTAAGGACTTAATGTTCTTTTTAAAAAACGATTAATCTCGAAAACAACTTCATGGATCAAGGTTCAGATAGACTTTTAAGATGGTTTGCAATTATCGGGGGAACCTGCACCTTCTTCTACATTGTTTGGACCTTTAGTAGTCTTGCAACTTTATTCATAATAGCTATGATACTTAGCTACATACTAGATCCAATCGTAAGTTTTCTAGAAAGGTCGGGTTTAAACAGAACTATTGGAATCGTCCTAACGCTGAGCTTACTGATATTCTTTATCAGTCTTTTTATAACAAGCGTTATTCCTATTCTTACTAAACAATTTGAGCAGTTAACAGCCAATCTAACCGTAGAAAATCTAAGCCCGGCCATAGAACAACTAGAATACACAATCCGTGAACGACTAATTTTTCTGGATGAAGGATTTTTAAATACTGGAATTGAAAACTTTTTGTCCAGTGTTCTACAATTTGATAAAATTCAGGGCACGTTAGGGAATGTAATATCGCTGTTCACAAATATATTTTCAGCCTTATTAATAGTTCCGTTTGCTACTTTTTTCTTCTTGAAAGATGGTTTACGAATGAGACGTCATGCACTTGAACTCATACCAAATAATTATTTTGAAACTGCGCTAACCATTATTCATAAAATTGAAATCCGACTAAGTATATACCTTAAAAGTGTACTTGCTCAAAGTGTTCTAGTTGGCACACTTAGTTACGTTTTATTGAGTATCGCAGGTTTGAACAACGCCTTGACCATGGCCATAGCCATCGGCTTAGGTAATACCATCCCTTATTTTGGTCCAATTTTAGGCTATGTCTTATCTTCCATGGTAGCTGTTATTGAAACAGGTAGCATTGAGCTGGTAGATAACGTGATTATTGCCGTTTTCTTTGTTCAAATGGCTGACAATCTGATTTTTCAACCTTTATTATTTTCAAGATCTGCTGACATGCACCCTGTTTCCATTTTATTTCTCATACTCATAGGTGCAGAAGTTGCAGGCATTATTGGCATGTTAATCGCAATTCCAGTAGCAACAAGTCTAAAAATAATGTACAGCCAGATTAAATGGAGTCTGGATAATTATCGAATTTTTAACCGCGAATACCGCCTTTAATGGCTCTTAAACCTATACCCCGAAACGGCAAAATTGCCGTAACCTGCCCCTCTTCTTCTGTCGATGCTGAACGATTAAACGACGGAATCACCTATTTACAAAATCACGGCTACTCCTTAGTTATTGGGGAAAGTTGTACAACTAAGCACGCTTATTTATCCATGCCCGATGAAGACAGAGCCGCTGAATTAATGCGTTTCTTCAAGGATGACTCCATCGATGCCATAATTTGTGCACGAGGTGGTTATGGTACCATAAGAATGCTGCCTCTGCTAGATTTTGACGCAATTAAAAAAGCTAATAAATGCCTTGTCGGTTATTCAGACGTTACTGCTCTAGCCTGGGCAATATATAGCAAAGCAGGCATACCAAGTATTAGCGGGAGTATGGTAGCTGCCGATTTTGGCGACCCAAAAGCAACAGAAGACAATAAGCAACATTGCCTATCTTTGCTTTCCGGCTCAAATTTTGAAATCTCTGTCCCAATTGATCAGGAATTAGCCAGTAGGTATCAAAACTTATCTCTTACAGGACCTTTATTACCAGGAACCTTATCTGTATTTGCAAAACTAGTTGGCACCCAATACCTACCGAATTTAAATAATGCACATATACTTTTAGAAGATATTGGTGAACCATCCAGAAAAATCGATGGCTACTTACAACAGCTATTGCATGCAAAGCTGCTTGATAAATTGTCTTCATTGTTAATTGGTGATTTTGATGGTCGAGAAGAGGCTGATGAGGCCGTTTATGATGAGGCATTCTTCCTAGATCCCATATTAAAAGAAACCCGTATTCCATCATTTTTTAATTGGCCATTCGGTCATATTCCTGACAAAAGAAGTTTTCCTGTTGGCCTAAGTTGTACACTTTCTGTTCATAGCAACAACTTGGTTCTATGCGCAAACGAAGCACTTTTTCAAAGCGAATAAACTACTTATGCAAAAGCGTATTGCTGTATTGGCTTCAGGCTCAGGTAGTAATTTTCAAGCCCTTATTGATGCATTTTCCAAGTCATCTGGTAGAATTACAATCTCTGGATTAATTGCTTCTAAAGCTGGTATAAAAGCCATCGAAAGAGCAGAAAAGGCGAAAATTCCCACATTAGTATTGCCGTCACACAAAGAGAATCGGGAGAAGTTCGAGCAAATAATGCTAAATCAACTAACAGATTGGAAAGTAGACCTAGTTGTTTTAGCCGGTTTTTTGAGTCTTATCCCAATCTCTATTGTCAATAAATGGCCCAATGCAATCATAAATATACACCCCGCACTTTTACCCAAGTTTGGTGGTATAGGCATGTACGGACTAAATGTACACCAGGCGGTAATTGAAGCCAATGAGTCTTTAAGTGGCTGTAGTGTTCATTATGTTTCAGAAAAATATGATGAAGGCGATGTCATAGACCAAGCCTTTGTAGACGTTCTGAAAAATGATACAGCTGAGACACTTGCCAAGAAAATTTTAATTGAAGAACACAAACTTTTACCAAAAGTTGTAGAGCGAATCTTACTACCTTAACCCAACATTTTAAACCTATAAACTTCGTTATTGTGGCATTGAAACCGCTAGAATCATTACCAACTACTCCACTAAAAATTAAACGAGCGCTCATAAGTCTTTCTGACAAAACTGGCTTAGCCATCTTGGTAAAGGCACTTCATAAAGCGAAGGTTCAGATTTTAAGTACAGGCGGAACAGCTGCAGTTATAAGAGAATTAGGCATACCTGTAACCGATGTGTCTGAGATTACCGGTTTCCAAGAGTGTTTAGATGGAAGAGTGAAAACCTTACATCCTATGGTTCACGCTGGAATTCTTGCTAGAACGTCTTATCAACCAGATGTAGAGGAGCTCAATAAATTAGGTGTCGAACCCATTGAGTTGGTTGCAGTGAATTTATATCCTTTTGAGCAAACCGTGGCTAAACCAAATACCACTTTAGCCACTGCTACCGAGTTCATTGATATTGGCGGACCTACTATGATTCGTGCAGCAGCCAAAAACTTTGCCCATGTAACAGTAGTTACCAATCCAAACCAATTTGAAAAGATTGCTACCGAATTAAATGAAACGGGTAGTATTTGTTTTGCCACAAGAAAAGAACTAGCAACAGAAGCCTTTAGCCAAACAGCAAGCTACGATACTGGCATAGCAAATTACCTGATGGCGGAAGATAACAGTGATGCTATACCTCAAAGCTTACACTTAGCCTCCCCAAAAAGCCAAGATCTACGATATGGAGAAAATCCACATCAAAAAGCAGCCGTTTATGGCAATCAACAAGACATTATTGAAGTTCTTCATGGCAAAGAGTTGAGTTACAATAATTTTCTGGATTTAGATGCAGCAGTTAGGTTAATTCAAGATTTTGACAGTTCAGTGCCAACTTGTGCAATTTTCAAGCATACCATTCCATGTGGGGTTGCAATTGGAAATACATCTAAAGAAGCCTACAAAAAAGCTTTCGAAACGGATAAAGTCTCTCCTTTTGGTGGAATCGTGATATTTAATCAGAAACTAGATTTAGAAACAGCTAAAGCAGTTGATGAAATATTTACAGAGCTAATAATAGCTCCTGAATTTGACGAAAATACGCTCGCTTTCTTAAAAGAGAAAAAAAATCGCAGGCTTATAAAATTGAAACAACTTGAGCTAGATACAGCAAACCAATTTGGCATTAGAACCATTATTGGTGGATACTTAATGCAAGAACAAGACCAGGGCAACATCTCCTCATCTGAGTTAAAAGTGGTTACTGAACGCACACCAACAGAACAAGAGCATACTGATTTATTGTTAGCTTGGAAAATTGTTAAACATGTTAAGTCGAATGCTATTGTTTACGTTAAAAACGGCAGAACTTTAGGAATTGGCGGTGGGCAAACCTCCAGAATTGATGCTTCTAAGATTGCCATTCAAAAAGCGACAGAAGAAGGCTTAGATTTAATAGATTGTGTGGTTGCCTCAGACGCATTTTATCCTTTTTCAGATGGCGTTGAGGCCGCAGCTAAGGCGGGAGCTAAGGCCGTAATTCAGCCAGGAGGCTCTGTTAGGGATCAAGAAGTGATTGATATAGCAAATAGATTAGGTTTATCAATGATTTTTACCGGAATGCGACATTTCAAGCATTAAGTTTTTTATTTTTAATACCATGAGCTATTTTACAAAATTGGTTAACATACCGTATCATTTTAGAAACATTTAGAAATTGAGATTTTGAAGCGCACACAAATGGCCAACTTTGAGGCAGCTCCCGAGAAAACTAAAAAAGGGCTGTTCGACTTTTTATACACCGACATTGCTATTGACTTGGGCACAGCAAACACCCTTATATATGCAAAGGGTGAAGGTCTTGTATTAAACGAGCCTTCAATTGTTGCTCTTAATAAACAGAATATACCTGTTGCAACGGGCCATCAAGCTCGATTGATGCACGAAAAAACTCACCGTGACATTAGAACAATTCGTCCTTTAAGAGACGGGGTAATTGCCGATTTCGAAGTTGCTGAGCAAATGATTCGAGGCATGATCAAAAAGGTTAAAATTAAATGGTACTCAAGCACTCGCCAGATGGTCGTATGCGTACCTAGTGGTATTACTGAAGTTGAACGCAGAGCCGTCAGAGATAGCGCTGAGCATGCCGGAGCTAAAGAAGTTTATCTTGTAGACGAACCCATGGCTGCAGCTATTGGTATTGGACTTAATGTTCATGAGCCAGTAGGAAATATGATTGTAGACATTGGCGGTGGAACTACGGAAATTGCCGTAATTGCGTTATCTGGTATTGTTTATTCGCAATCTGTTCGCCTAGGTGGCGATGAATTAAATGAAGACATCATCAATTATTTCCGCAGAAATCACAATCTACTTATTGGTGAGCGTACAGCTGAAGAAATCAAATGCAAAATTGGTTCAGCGGCTCCACTAGATGAAGAAATAGAGATCATTACCAAGGGTAGAGATTTAGTAAATGGCGTTCCTAGAACCCGAAAAGTTACTTCAAAAGATGTCCGCGAAGCTATATCTGAATCGGTTAATACCATTGTAGAAAGTATCACAAAATCTTTAGAACAAACTCCACCAGAACTATCTGCTGATATTCTTGATAGAGGTATTATGCTCACTGGTGGTGGTGCGCTACTAAAAAATTTAGACGTACTAATAATGGAAACCACCGACTTACCTGTGCACATTGCAGAAGATCCACTGACAGCAGTTGTTCGCGGAACCGGTGCTATCCTAGAAAATCTTGACTATTACCGTTCCGTAGTGTCATAACTTAGATCAAATTTATCTTATATTGTTTTCAAGGCTGTAAGTAACACTTAACAGCCTTTTTTATTATTTTCCATTTTCAACTTCAAAAAGCAGCGCCTTCTCCCTACATGAAGCAAGTAACTCCCCAGTTTAGGGATGCCAGTGATTATATATTGGGGGCAATCCTATTGCTTATAGCCTTCTTTGTGATCATCATTGGTAGCCGTTCTGCGTTCAATGTCGTTCGTGTTAAAACACTTCAAGCCTATGCCCTGCTCGAACAACCCCTAGGTAGCTTTAAATCTTATAAGTCTGCTCTAACAGATAATACTCGGCTACGCCAACAGAACGTGCTACTGCAGGACGAATTAAATAGACTGCGTGCGGCCTCGAAAGAAAATGACCGCTTGCGAAAATTATTAGCTTTCAATCAACAAGCTGATTTAAAGCTTAAGCCCGTTCTGGTTATAGGAAAAGAGCTAACCGGTATCCATAACTTTCTGACTATCTCCTTAAATGATACCACCCTTGTTAGAAACGGTATGCCTATAATCAATGAGAATGGACTAGTTGGCCAAATTATCAGAACAGCTGCAGGCTTCGCACAAGTAATGCCTTTCTACAGCAATTTGTTCCGAGTTAGTGCCGTAATCCATGGTAAAACTTCTTCTTATGGAATGGTTAGCTGGGAAGGTAGCAGCTATAATGAACTAGTTATGAATTATGTGCCTGCTACTATACCGGTAAATGAAGGTGATCTGATTGTAACCTCAGGCTATTCTGATATCTATCCACCAAATATTCCTATAGGTTACGTACAAAAAATTGAACGTAATGAAGGTATTGAAACGCAAAAAATCTACTTAAAACCTACCGTATCCCTGTTTGATTTAACCGAAGCCTTTGTAGTTCAACATATTCCCGATTCAAGCAGAACAAAATTAGTAGAAACCTATAAGTCCCTATTTCAATGAACCGTGTTCTTAGTAGAGACCTTTTCATAGGACTCATGTTTTTGATCATTCAGCTAACTTTATTTAGGCATTTAAGTCTTTTTGGCGCAACAGCTGATCTTGTGCTACTTTATTTACTTTGGCTAGGCTCAAGTAATGGCAGTAGACTTTACACTATGGTATTCGCCGCTGGCTTAGGTTTAATACAAGACGCTTTTTTAGATATTTGGGGCATTAATATGTTCTCAAAAATCTTTGTTGTACTCGTAAGTTTTAGTTTCCTGCAAAATATGACAGAAAATAAACCCTTCATTTCCCAAGTTGCAGGAGTCATTCTCATTTGTTCATTAGTTCATAACCTGACCTATCTAGGTATTGCTTCAATAGCTAGTGATTATAACATTGCCATCAATTTTTGGGAAATTTCAATTGGAAATAGTCTTTACACCGCTTTTACCGGGGCAACCTTATATCTATTTAAAAAAGAAGACTAAACTTGAATAATCAATACGGAAATAGCGTTAAAATATCTGTTCGGGTATTACAGCTACTTATCTTAGTAACAGGTTTTCTGCTATTAGGTCGTATTTTTTACCTTCAAATACTAAGCTTCGACCTTTACAATCCTCTTAGTCAACGCAATGCACTGCAGCAAAAGGTAGTAAATCCAGCTAGAGGATTAATCTACGATAGATACCAAAACCTACTCGTAGATAATGTGCCTATTTATACCATTACGGTTACACCAAACCAGTTTGATACCACAAAACTAACGCTACTGTCAGGGCTTAGCTCTACTCCAATTGAAGAGCTAAGAGAATCTTATACAAAGGCGCGTGCGTACTCATGGCACAGACCTTCACGGATAATGACGGAAGTAAATTTTGAGGTTTTTACCAAAATTGAAGAAAATCTATGGCAACTCCCTGGTATAGGCCATAGTATTGAGAGCAAAAGAAATTATGCCTATAAAAATATCAGGGGTTCCCATTTATACGGTTACTTGAATGAGGTATCAGAAAAACAATACAGAGAAACCGTTAACTATAGACTTGGCGATAAAGCAGGAAAAACGGGCCTAGAATACGTTTATGAAGACTATTTACGCGGCACTCCTGGGGTTTCCTACATACAAGTTAATGCTCTTGGCCAACCCCTCGGTAGCTATAATAACGGTTCACTGGATATTGCACCTATACGAGGTGCAGATCTCATTACCAGTATAGATGCCGATTTGCAAAATTTAGCAGAAGAACTATTCAAGAATAAAGCGGGCGCCGTTGTGGTCATGAACCCGAATAATGGGGAAGTTCTCAGCCTTTTAAGTGCCCCAGATTTTGACTTAGATTTTCTAGCCGGAAAAATTGAACCCGAGTATTGGCAAGCAGTTAATTTCGATACCCTAAGACCGCTTTTTAACCGTGTAGTAAGCTCGATACAACCACCAGGCTCTACGTTTAAGCCTTTAATGGGTTTAATGGCTTTAGAACTAGGGCTTATCACTCCTGAAGAAACGATTTATAATCCTGGCTATTTTTTACGAGGCCGTAGATATAACGACTTAGCCCCTCCTGGTGATTACAATATTACAAGAGCAATTACCAAATCTTCAAATACGTACTTCTTTAGCTTGATGAATGAAATTGCTAATAAAGAGCTGCTAAATGAATGGAATCGATTAGCCACAGGCTTTGGCCTGGGTGAACGCTCGGGCATAGATTTACCTAATGAAAAGCCAGGCATTTTAGCCGATAGCGCTTATTATGACAGAGCCTTTGGAAAACGAAAGTGGGGAATTGGTGATTTGATTAGCCTTGGCGTTGGGCAAGGAACCTTATCGGTTACGCCTATTCAAATGGCTGTGATTGCCTCAGCATTGGCCAATAATGGCCGAAAAGTCCATCCACATATTGTTAGAGAGATACGCTATCCTGAAGGCCTTACTACCATCAGAAACTACGAAACCACAACTATTGAATGGGCAAAGAAAATAGACTTCACTCCCATAATAGATGGCATGAAAGGCGTTATGATTGAAGGGTCTGCTATTCGTTCTTACGTCAGACAAATAGAAATGGCGGGTAAGACAGGAACTGCCCAAAACCCACACGGCGAAGATCATGGCTGGTTTATTGGTTTCGCACCTGCAGATAATCCACAAGTTGCTGTTGCCGTTTTGGTAGAAAATAGAGGTTTTGCATCGAGGTTTGCCGCACCTATTGGCACTCTTCTAATGCAATATTATTTAGATCGCAAAATCTATCGAACGGATCTGTACAAAGATATGATTAATACACTGCCGCCAAGCCCACCTGAAGCAGAATTAACAGAAACGGCAAACCAGAATGAGTAAATAAACGTATGTGGAAAGAGTTTAATTGGTTTATACTCCTTTTATGGATCATACTATTTAGTGTGGGCCTAGTAGCAATCTATAGTGCCACTCAAGGACCTGTAGCAGAGTTTCTACCTGATTACATACAACAGAATTTTTTTAAACAACTGATCTTTGTAATCATCTCATTGGGTGTGCTCATTGCGATACAGTTCATTCCGCCTAAGTATTTTCAAGATAGCAGCTATTTATTCTATGCTTTTGGTTTACTATTAATGGTTATAACCCTCATGTTTGGTAGAGAAATAAATGGCGCAAAGAGTTGGTTAGCTTTCGGACCAATACGCTTTCAAACTAGTGAAATTGCTAAAATTGCCACTATTCTAGCTGTCGCCAATTACTTAGGAACTCGTAAAGAGCTCACATCTGGAAAAATATCTCAAGCCTTAATTGCCACACTGATCATTATTATTCCAACAATCTTAACCATGCTGCAAAATGATACTGGTACAGCTTTGGTGTTTATTGCTTTAATTCCCATCATGTTGTTTTGGTCTGGCTTGCCTTATGGCATATCACTTTTTATGGTCTCACCAGCAATTATTGGTTACTTTACCTTAATTGGATGGATTTGGGGGGCTATAGTAGCACTAATCATTGCGTTAATCATACATATTTTAGATCGCAGACTTTGGGTCAGTATAGGCGCCTTAACTATGTCTGGAATCTTAATTGTTGGTATTAGACTAGCTCTTACAAGCATTCTAAAACCCCACCAAGTTGGCAGAATACTCGCATTTTTAGATCCTTCATTCGATCCAAGAGGTGCTGGCTGGAACGTAATTCAAGCAACCACAGCTATTGGCAGTGGCGGATTATCTGGTAAAGGTTTTATGGAAGGAACCCAAACTCAGCTACGTTTCCTTCCAGAACAGTGGACCGATTTCATATTCTGTGTAATCGGCGAAGAATTTGGCTTCATAGGTGCTAGTATTGTAATTGTAACCTTTGTCTTATTACTTCTTACACTGCTTAACTCTACTTCTAACCATAAATATCCTTTTGCACAATTAGTTATTGTTGGCGTAACTGGCGTCTTATTCGTTCATTTTACAGTGAATGTGGGCATGGCATCTGCGCTTCTACCTGTTATAGGCATTCCTCTACCCTTTATTAGCTACGGAGGCTCTGCATTTCTTACCAATACCATAATGCTTGCAATATGTCTTAACCTAGATCTTCACAAACGCGCCTTTAGTATTTATAATTAATAAGCTTGTAAACCGTAGCCATTGATGCCAAAAGCTACGGTTAAACCTATCAAAACATGGTTTAGTCAATAGTTAGAATCAATGCTGTTTTTGGATCAATAGTCAAGCTAGCCTTAGTAAGATCATATTTTTTGCCAGTTATAACATCAGTAGCAGTAGTTGCAGTTTTTATCATTTCTGAAAAACGAGCCAATGCTACCTTTTGTTCTTTCTCCATTTTATTCATGAGGAAAAATACTTTTTGCCCTTTTTCGTTGTATCTGAAATGGGCATAAATACCCCCAAATGGAACAAACTGCATCAGTTTTCCAGTATGAATTACTTCAGCACCCTTTCGCCAGTTTAGCATTTTACGAAGGAAAGACTGTACCTCTTTTTGATCATCATTTAAACCCAAACCAGTAAATCCATTCACTTTATCACCATCCCAACCTCCTGGGAAATCTGACCTAATCACGCCGTGATCTCCAGGTGCGCTGTCATTCTCCATCAAAAGCTCAGTTCCATAATAAATTTGAGGGGTTCCGCGCATTGTTGAAATATAGGCTAGTGCCATTTTTAGTAAGTCTACATCACCACCAACCGTGGTAAAAAACCGATCCATATCATGATTATCAGCAAAAATAACTAAATCTTCAGGTGAAGGATACAAAAAGTCCATTGCTACCATCTCATACAATAAGATTAAGCCACTTCCATAGTTCTTTTCCTCTGTAATAAGCGCATCTCTAAGTGCTTCTTGTACTGGAAAATCCATAAGACTAGGCAAGTAACTAACGTATCCATCATGATTTTTTTTACCTGCTTGCCAATAGGAGACAATAGCTGGATTTCCAATCCACTCTTCCCCAACAATATTAAAATTGGGGTATTCATGCATAATTCGTTGAGTCCACAAAGTCATGAAATCTTTATCTGGGTATGGATATGTATCCATTCTAATTCCAGAAATGCCTGAATATTCAATCCACCAAATAGTATTCATGATTAAGTAATCAGAAAACAGCGGATTACGCTGATTAAGATCTGGCATTGTTTCAACAAACCAGCCATCAACAAATTGCTTCTTGTCGTACTCAGATGCGTGTATATCCTGAATAGTGTGTTTTCTGTGAGATGTTCCACTAAATTTGCCATCAAAATTTATCCAATCTTTAGTAGGCGGATCTAAGACCATCCAGTGTTCACTTCCCGAATGATTTAAAATCATATCCATAATCACTTTAATGCCCTTTTCTTTGGCCTCTGCAATAAAGTCTACGTACTCTTGGTTACTTCCATATCTGGAATCAACTTTATAAAAATCTGTGGCTGCATAACCGTGATATGAGTACTCAGGCATATCATTTTCAAGAACAGGGTTTAGCCAAATTGCCGTAAATCCCATATCCCAAATATAATCCAAACTTTTCCGTAGTCCTTCAATGTCACCACCGTGTCTTCCGCCTTCAAAGCCTCTGTTTGGCTTTTCTTTCATTCCCTTTACATAATCATTGGCTTCGTTGCCATTGGTAAAACGGTCTGGAGTTATCAAATACATTACGTCTGAACCATCAAAGCCTTGTACAAATTTTGAGCCTTGCTCACGCTGCTTTAGCTCATAAGGCAAGGTCTTAACAACCTTATTCTTTTCTTTAAGAACGATGTCAAATTCACCTGCCTTTGTTTGATCATCAATAGTTAGATAAAGAAACAGATAATTTTCATTTTCAACAGAAATGGCTCTATCAAGAGTTATGCCTGCGTACACAATTTCTGGCTGTAGCAACCCAATATCTTCGCCATATAATAATATCTGCAGTTCTGTGTCCTCCATTGCAGTCCACCAAAAAGGCGGTTCAACACGAATACTGTTTTGAGAAATAGCTGGAATCGAAATTCCAACTAACAGAAGAGCAATTACACTAGAGTAAAGTTTATTTAGCATGAGAAACTATTCAAATGAGAGAGTTGAATAGGTACTTAAATCAATTGAATACCTATTTATAGTTCCTCAAAGTAGTAAAAGGTAAACTCATTCGTTTGGGAAAGTGCTTACAAAAACAACCTAACTAGCGCAACTACCATCAACAACGACTTTACCCATAAAGCTTGTAAGCTTATCCATTCGAATGTCTGTACCATCCGATAAAATCACAAACTCTTCCTAATTTTTTATTAACCCAGTCAAGTATTTTGATAGCCTCTCGTTGCTCTTCCTTTCCTTCAGCATTTAAAAATGAAATAGATCCAAGAGTTCTTAGAACAATAGCTGCTTCTATTTGATCATGGAAACCGCAATCCACGGCTTTATAGGTAGTCTTTTTCATTGCTATATGGTTTAGCTAGATTATAAAATCTGTGGTTCGCACAATATCCTAAATTAAGACTTAAAGTACCTGTGGTATACTTCCTTAGTTGTTGGCTATATTCTATTTAATACCTAAATGTTTGTTCTTAATCTATATCATATAAAAATATGGCTACTGCTATACTATTAATTTCTTGTGCCGACCAAAAAGGATTGGTGCTAAAATTAGCTTCTTTTGTTGCCTCTCATAACGGAAATATCACAGATCTTGATGAGCATGTTGACGCTAGTAAGCAGCATTTTTATGCACGTGTATGTTGGGAAATGAACGGCTTTAATCTATCAAGGGCTACCTTAAAAGAAGAACTCACAGAACTATTGCAACCTATTGGTGCAAAGTGGTCTGTAGGCTACTCTGATACCAATTTTCGTGCGGTTTTATTCGTTAGTAAAACAGATCATTGTTTGCATGAAATTTTATGGCGCTACCAAAGAAATGAGTTTAGGATGCATATACCCCTTATTATATCAAATCATGAGGCACTAGAACCGCTTGCAAAACAATATGGCATAGATTTTTACTTCCTACCAATAACAAATGAAAATAAGGCCGAACAAGAAAAAAAACAGCTTGAGCTACTTAAAAAACATGCTGTAGATACCGTTATTCTAGCAAGATATATGCAAATTGTAAGCCCACTTTTTATTCGGGAATACAAAAATGCCATTATAAATATTCATCATTCATTTTTACCAGCATTCGCCGGAGGAAGTCCATATCACCAAGCCTTTGAGCGAGGGGTGAAAATTATTGGTGCCACTAGCCATTTTGTAACACAAGAAGTGGATGAGGGCCCTATTATTGAACAAGATATTATTAGAATTACGCACAAAGATGATGTTGAAAACCTAAAAGCCAAAGGCCGGGATTTAGAGCGTTTGGTACTTGCAAGAGCGATAAAACTGCATTCTGAACACCGTATAATTGTAAGAGCAAATAAAACAGTGATATTTGAATAAGTAGGAAAGCCAAAATTACTAAAAAAAGTCACACTCTACCAAAGTGTGACCTGGATGTTCTCCCAAAATTAAATGAAGGAAGGCATCAACCTTCTTCGCATGTAAATAACATAATAAACAGATTATCCACAAATAAAATTTGGTACTTAACTGTAGCCTATAAGCCTATTTATGTGGATAACCCCTATAATTATGTGGATATTTCACCTTTTTTGAGACCTTAAAGCTGATTCAGTTTCATCAACACAACTTATATTTATCCACATTTTATAACTTTTTGTGGATAAATTATTCATAAATAGCCCCATCGTAGATACTTTTCATCATGTTTATATAAGAATCACTTAATGGTACGTTTCTTCTACTCATCACTCTTTCAACAACCTGTATTGCTTTATCAAAATCATATATACGCGTAGAATCATCTGCAAGCCACCTAAAAGATGGCACATACTTCATGGGGAAACTACTGCTAAATAAATTGCACGAGACACCGCAAATAGTGCCCGTATTTAGCATAGTATTTATGGCCGTTTTTGAATGATCCCCCATAATGGTACCTAAAAACTGCTTACCTGAATCTACTAACTTCTTAGATTCCCAATCAGCAAAACGCACCGTACTGTAATTATTTTTAAGATTTGATGTGTTAGAATCAGCACCAAAATTGCACCACTGACCAATAATGGAGTTTCCCACATAGCCATCATGACCCTTATTGCTGTATGAATGAAATATTGAACTCCCAACTTCTCCACCAACTTTACAAACCGGACCGATTGTCGTGTTTTCATATATCTTTGCAGCCATTTTAATTTGGGATTTATTTCCCACAGCAACATGACCTCGTAAAATAGCACCCGCCATAATATGTGCATCTTTACCAATAAATATAGGCCCATCCTCAGCTAGTAGAATAGCACCTGCTTCTATTTTTGCTCCATCTTCAATAAAGATATTTCTTCCTTCAATAATTGCATGTTTGGATATTGACGCATTCTTTGAAATTCCAGAAAGGTGCAGCCTCTCAATATCTTGTTGCATTTGCTCCGCATTCTGCAGAAATAAATCCCAAATACGGTGTATTGCAGGCAAATTAGTTTTTTCCTGAATACTGCTGCTTGCAAAAATCGGCAACTCCTTTAACACTCCTTGAAATGTGCTTTTCCAGAGATAAGCTACAATAACGGGGTCTTTTGAATCTTCATCTTTAAAAGTTATTCCCTCATTGATATGTAATAGGTTAATATCTCTAACTAGGCTTTTTGAAGGGAAAAAACGTGGGTTTATGAATAAAATCTCGTCATTCTTGTGGATTTGATTTGCACTAAACACGCCATCAAGTGACGATCTTAGAAGCCTAGAATATGAATCCGCTTTTATCGCACTTTCTTTACTCCATTTCTCTGCTAAGGTCAAAATACCTACTCTTAGATCATCAAGTGGCCTTGTTAATGTAAGCGGATGAAAGCGTTTTGTATGATTATCTTCAAAAAATATCGTTTTCATGCAATTTATAGCGTTTTATAATGAAAATGGCTTTATATTTTGCTTTCCTATTTTTTAGGAAAGCGTTTACACATTGTAAACTACTCTTAAAAACTGTTAAATCCCAAGTAAATATGTGCGGAATTGTCGGATATATAGGCTCAAAAGAAGCCACAACTATTATTTTAGATGGCTTAAGAAAGTTAGAATACAGAGGTTATGATTCCGCAGGAATAGCCATTTTGGGTGATGAGTTAGTTCATAGAAAAGCTGCCGGAAAAATTATTGAGCTTGAAAATAAAATTGTACAAAATGCCATAAATGGCACTTCAGGAATTGGTCATACAAGATGGGCTACACATGGTCAACCCAATGAGATTAATGCTCATCCCCATTTCTCCAAAAATGGCCGATTTGCTTTAGTGCACAACGGCATTATTGAAAATTATAGTGCCATAAAAATGCAGCTGCAAAAAAAAGGGCATAGTTTTGTAAGCGAAACAGATACCGAAGTATTGGTTCGGTTAATTGAAGAAATTCATTGGAATGATGGCGTCAAGAACTTCCAAGAAGCAGTGCAAATGGCTCTAAAGCAAGTTGAAGGTGCTTACGGTATTGCTATAATAAGTGCCGATATACCAGATCAGTTAATTGTGGCTAAAAAGGGCTCGCCTTTGTTGGTAGGAATTGGCAAAGATGGGATGTTTATAGGCTCAGATGCGTCACCAATAATTGAGCACACCAATAAAGTGATCTACCTAGAAGATGGTGAAATGGCCGTTTTAACAGCTCATTCATACGCAGTTAAAACCATAGACAATACGCTCAGGACTAAGCAAGTACACGAATTAGCACTAGACATTGCTGAAATTGAAAAGAATGGCTTTGAACACTTCATGCTTAAAGAAATCTATCAACAGCCACAAAGCATAGAAGATAGCTTAAGAGGTAGGTTACTGCCTAGCCTAAATAAAATACAGTTGGGCGGAATAGCCGATTATCTACCTCAAATTGCAAAAGCTAAACGCCTAATAATAACTTCATGCGGTACCTCTTGGCATGCAGCGCTTGTTGCAGAATACTTAATAGAAAGTATGGCTCGGATTCCTGTAGAGGTAGAATATGCATCTGAGTTTAGGTACAGAAATCCCATTATTAATGATGATGACGTAATAATTGCTATTTCTCAAAGTGGTGAAACCGCTGATACCTTAGCAGCAGTTAAAATGGCCAAAGAACAAGGTGCATTAACCATTGGTATTTGCAACGTTGTTGGCTCTACTATAGCTAGAGAAACCCATGCGGGAATGTACACCCATGCTGGCCCTGAGATTGGTGTGGCTTCTACAAAAGCTTTTACCACGCAAATCACACTGTTAACACTTTTAGCCGTAGAATTAGCAAACCAACGGCAAACTATAAGCGCCCAGCAATTTAGCGACTACTTACATGAAATAGCTAAACTTCCTGGTCTAGCACAACAATCCTTAGATTCTTCAAAAGATGTTCTAAAGGAAGTAGCCTACTTATTTACGTATGCACCCAATTTTTTATATATGGGAAGAGGCCTAAATTTCCCAATAGCCTTGGAAGGTGCCCTAAAACTAAAAGAAATTTCCTATATCCATGCTGAAGGCTACCCGTCTGCAGAAATGAAACACGGTCCTATTGCGCTAATAGATCAACACATGCCAATAGTTGTGCTTGCCACAACCTCTCATATTAACGAAAAGACGGTATCAAATATTGAAGAAGTTAAAGCACGAAAAGGTAGAATAATTACCATAGCCTCAGAAAGTAATCACGAGATAGACAATCTGTCTGAGTATGTTATAAGAATACCAGACTGCGTAGACATCCTTAGCCCCATTTTAACAGTAATTCCACTACAATTACTTGCATACTATATTGCTGTAAACAGAGGTTGTGAGGTTGATCAGCCAAGAAACCTAGCAAAAAGTGTTACCGTTGAGTAGAACGCTAGGGTAAGTTGGCTTAATAGACTTGAATTTAGTTGGCAAAAACAAAAAAGGACTCATTTGAGTCCTTTTTTATGCACAGTAGCATAAATTAATACCTATGAATTTTGTCTTTCATGGCCTTGAATAGCATTTCACGTGCTCTGAATATATGTGCCTTTACCGTTCCAATAGGAACAGCTAGCTCCTCAGCAATCTCTTGATAACTAAGCTCTTGCATATGGCGCATCTGAATAACGCGTTTATATTTTTCAGGTAGTGTTTCAATGGCTTCTTGAACCATAATTTTACGCTCATTCTTTAGAATAGGCTCATCTGTACTGGCCTCATGATCCTTTAGCTCAAGTTTCATGTCCCCATCTTTAGTACTAAGAGGCTCATCTATAGAATAGGTTCTTAATTTCTTCTTGCGTAAATGATCTATGGTATGATTTGTTGCAATTCTATATAACCAAGTAGAAAAGGCGTATTCAGCGTTGTAGTTTGCCAGATTGCGGAAGGCTTTTATATAAATTTCCTGAATTAAATCATCCAATAAATTCTTGTCGCGCAGCATTTTACCAATGTGAAACTGCAAACCTCTGCGGTATTTTTCCATCAGTTTTTGAAAAGCTTTTTCATTGCCATTAACCGCTTTCTTAACCCAATCAAAATCTTCTAAACTACTAGTAGAGGCAGACGTTCGGCCTGACTCTTTGAGCAAATCTTTGCGTTTTTCTTCATCCATTCTTTTAGATTTTTCTCGGGTATCTCAGCATTACACCATGCCTAATTGCACCTGATGAGACCATCATAGTATCGAAATTGTAGTACGCCATGAACTCATCAAGAATTACAAAGCCCGTAAATACAATATCTCCTCTACCTCTAAGCATTGGGTAGTTTTTGGTTTCAAAAACCTCTGCAGATTCTCCGGTATATTGATCTATGAGACTTTCTAATTGGGATTTTTTTATGCGGTAGCCATTAATTTTTTCAAATGAAAATTCTTTCAATTCCTGTAAAATATAAGCTGCCGAAACGGCTGTTCCTGAACTCCCAACCAATAATTTTTTATCTTGGATAGCAAAATTTGTTTTGGCCAAATCTGCGCGAACCTGCTCACGCAAGCGTAGTATATCTTCCTCTGATGGTGGATCAGAGGTTATGAATTTCTCTGTATAACGAACAGAACCCAATTTGTAGCTCTGTGTTTTAATCACATATCCATATTTACCATAAGCTAAATGTGTAACGCCACCACCTATTTCCAAAACACTAACTGGGTGCTCATATTCAGGTAGCTCATGCATAACGCCATAATACATTAGCTCAGACTCTTGTTCCTCGGTTAAAATGTGTACATCAAGTCCTGTAAACCGTTTAACTTTTTCTATGAAAGCAATTTGATTTGAAGCTTGCCTAACCGCTGAAGTTGCATACAAAATCACCTCATCAACAGGGTATTCACTTTTCAATAAGAACTGGTATTCTTGTACAACCTCTATAACTTTATCGATGTTTTGGCTTGAAATCTTGCCACTATCGCCAACACCTTGTCCTATTCTGGGTGTTCGATCCATACCGTACTCAACCTTTAATTGTCCTTTAACAACTTCACCGGCTATCAGAATTACGGTATTAGTACCGATATCAATCGCAGCTTTTTTCATAAGTATTCTAGGGTTAATTTTTTTGAAAAGCTAAGGCAATCCATTCACCTTCTTGCATGATTTGCAGGAAGTTATAGCTGTTTTTCAAAATATATACGTTCATTATATCATCTCTATCTGAATCTAGCAAACCTGAGAGAATAAGTCTCCCCTTTTTTGCCACAAATTCAGAAAAAATTGGCAATAACTCTATTAATGCATTTTTATTGATATTTGCCAAGAATAACTGCGCTGGCTTTTGATCAGCAAGCTGTTCAGTTGAGCCAATTCGAACTTCAAACCTTTCTGTCACCTTATTTAGCTCTGCATTCTCTCTTGCATTGGTATCACACCAAGTATCAATATCGAAGCCAATTGCATTAGACGCGCCATGTTTTAGTGAGGCAATGGCCAATATTCCAGTACCGGTACCTGCATCTATAACAAAATCATTGGGCTCAGTATATTCAGCAATCATTCTCAACACTAGTCGAGTAGTCTGGTGATAGCCCGTGCCAAACGCCATTTTAGGGTTTATTCGAATAACGGTTCTACCTGCGGGAACTTCTCCTTGCCAAACATCAGGTTTTATGAAAAATGGCGGAACGTCTACAGCTTTTAAGCCTCTCTCCCATTCTTCATTCCAATTTTTATTTTCAATCTCTACATGACCTAGAACTCCGCCTAAGCTGTGCTCAGCGCATAAAGACTGTAATTTTGTTGAGTACATCTCAAATTCGCCTGCATCTAAAGCAACATAAATTTGAACAGCATCGGTGGTTTGTTCCAGCCCATCAAAGTCAATGTTTTGATCATATAGCTGAGCAAGAAACATATCCTGAGAATCTTCATCTATGGCAATGTCTATTCGGTAATGTGGCATAAAAGGGATTCAAAAATTTATAAAGAAGAAGGTTAAGCTTGGCTATTTACGGTCTACCATAGTAGAACTAGATTGCGCAGTAGGCAATACCAGGCTTTCCAAAATATTTACATGATGTGGTCTAGATAATATGAATAATGCAATCTCAGCTATATCTTTTGCCTTTAGTGCTTCAAAGCCATCATAAACTTTTGCAGCCTTTTCTTTGTCGCCTTCAAAACGCACTTCACTGAACTCGGTTTCTACAAGACCTGGAGAAAGCATCCCAACACGAACTGCTGTACCGTGTAGATCCTTCTTCATAGCCTCGTTAATGGCTCTAACTGCAAATTTGGTAGCAACGTAAGCCGATCCGTTCGCATAGGAGTCATAGCCTGCTAGCGAGCCTATGTTTAGAACAAATCCCGCATTATTTTTAACAAAATGGGGAATAACCTGCCTAGAAATGTATAATAAACCTTTCACATTGGTATCAATCATAGTATCCCAATGCTCAATAGACGCCTCATAAATACTGTGAAAACCCATTGCTAGTCCAGCGTTGTTCACCAAAATATCGAGTTTTTCAAGTGGAGCTTCTTTTGCAAAGTTTTCGCAATCTTGGCTGTTTCTAACATCAAAAGAATAGGTTTTGGCTTGTATATCAAAGGCTAATTCAAGCTGTTTTTTCAATTCAATCAATCTGTGTTCACGTCTTCCCGTCAGCAATAAATTGCATCCAACTTCGGCCAGAGATGAAGCAATAGCCTCACCTATACCAGAAGTTGCACCAGTTATAAGCGCCCATTTATTTTTCAGAACGGCATAGGGGTGCATAAAAGACATGAGTTACTTTGATTGATATTCGTTTTCTACCGCTTGAGCAGCTCTAAATAAAGCTCGTTCATTATATGCGTTTGCAGTAAACTGTATGCCTATTGGTAATCCATTTGAGTGGCTTCCGCAAGGAATACTAATCCCACAATTACCCGTTAAATTTGCCGTAATGGTATAAATATCGTTCAAATACATTTGAATTGGGTCATCATGATTATCACCCAACTTGAATGCGGTGGTAGGCGCTGTTGGCGAGGCAATGACGTCAACATTCTCGTACGCTCTTTCAAAATCTTCTTTAATTAAACGACGAATTTTTTGAGCTTTTGCATAATAAGCATCATAATAGCCTGAGCTCAACACGTAGGTTCCCAACATGATCCGACGCTTGACTTCGTCTCCAAAGCCTTCTGTTCTAGATTGTTTATACAGTCTATTTAGATTGTTATCAACTTTTTTATGAGCCTCAGCAATAGCCTTTTTTTGTTCAGCAGGCTCAGAGATTTCTGATTTGATTATTGCCTCAAGTTTTTCCTTCTCTGCGCTTAAATCAAGTTTAATTTGCTTGATATCTGCTCTATGGCCATATCTAATGCCATCAAACCGAGCAAGATTACTTGATGCTTCTGCCGTTGCTAAGATGTAATAAACAGATATTCCGTACTTGATTGTATCTAATTTTATTGGAACAATTACAGCGCCTTTAGACTCAAGCCTTGCAATCATATCTTTGACACTAGAAGCTACTTCTGGATCTAGCCCGTCAGAGAAAAAGCCTTCATAAATACCAATTCTCAAGCCCTTTACGTCTTCTTTTAATGCCGCCATATAATCATCAACGTCAACGCTAGATGTAGTCATGTCGTGTTCATCTTTGCCTGCTAATACGCTCAACATTCTAGCACTATCGGCAACATTGCGAGAAAATGGCCCAATGCAATCAAAAGATGATGCATAAGCAATTAGTCCGTATCTAGAAACTCTGCCGTAAGAAGGCTTTAGACCAACCACGCCACAATAAGATGCTGGTTGACGAATAGAGCCGCCCGTATCAGAGCCTAAACTCATTGTACAGTAGTTGGCTGCTACGGCGGCGGCACTTCCACCAGAAGACCCACCAGAAACCCGTGTGGTATCAACAGGGTTTTTTGTTGCCCCAAAAATACTATACTCCGTTGACGAGCCCATGGCGAACTCATCCATATTTAATCTACCAAGTAGCAAAGCATCAGCTGCTTTCAGCTTTTTTATGACTGTAGCATCATAAGTGCTTTTAAAATCTTTCAAGATATTAGATGCACATGTTGCCTGAACACCTTCTTGGCAGATTAGCTCTTTTATACCAACTATTGCACCAGCAAGTGGGCCAGCTGTTCCCTGACTAATTTTTTCTTGAATACGTTTTGCTTGTGCAAAGGCGTCTTGCTCGTCGTAGAAAACTACTGCATTAATTTCTTGGTTTGTTGCTTTAATTTGTTTTATATAGGCTTCTACTAGCTGAACCATAGAAACTTCACCAGTACTTAATTGCTGGCGAATTTCGTCAAAAGGTAATTTTTGCAAAATTTTTGATTTTGAAAGAGTAAATATTCTTAGTTCTTTTCTTCTTCTTTAGAAGATTTGGAGGAATTATTGGGATCTGTGCTTTTAACACCTGAATCGATCTCTTTTTTAATGTCATCTGCTGCTTTTCTGAACTCATACATACCACGTCCAAGACCTCTAGCGAGCTCAGGGATGCGTTTTGCACCAAAAAACAATAGTACCAATAAAATGATTACTATAAATTCCCAGCCTCCTGGAAGACCTAGTAAAATGGGGACAGAAGCGAGTAATGAATCGAACATAATATTCTTTAGAATGGTTAATTATTGAGCATAAAATAAGAAAGTAGCAAATTAACCGATACAGATTTAATTTTTCGGTTATCTTTGCGCCCTAAACTATTGACAATCTCAGATAAAAGGTTTTAATGCCTACTACAAATATTTTTTTATTAACAATCCAATTTGACCACACTCCATGATTTGGACCGTTGAACTTGCCGCATACCTTGACGAAGCACCTTTCCCAGCAACCAAAGATGAATTGCTAGAATGGGCTGAACGTGAGGGAGTGCCTCAACAATTAATTTCGAACCTCGAAGAACTAGAAGACGAGGAAGTTGATATCGCCTACGAAAGCGTAGAAGATATCTGGCCCGACTATATCGGGAAAGAAGACTTTTTCCATAACGAAGACGAAGACGGCTTCGATTACGACGACGTCTAAGGCTAATAGTACTACCAAAACTTCCTTTTGATTTCACCTATACGGCTGTGTAGAGTACACAGCCGCTATTACTCTTTACTTTCATATCTAATGAAATCCATCTAGGTTTCGGATGCGTGTATTAGCTACCTCTTTTTTATTGCTATGCCTTACCATCTTAGGTACTCCAAACCTAGTTTTAAAAGCAAAAACTGCAGAAGTAGATAGCGTAAAAAATACCGCTGCAACCAATGGGGATGCAATTAGAGCTGTTGTATTTAACGGGAATTACAATGTTAACAGTACCACTTTAGAAGGGTTAATAAATACCAAAACAAATAGAGAACTATTTGAAATCCCTAGGTTAACTGTTCGCTATTTCCTTTGGAAATTCAACCCAAAATGGGGAGAATCGCCAAAGCGACTTGATAGAGCCATTGTCTCTAGAGATATGGAACTCATTCAGTTATACTACCGATCTTTTGGTTTTTTTGACACAAAAATTGATACCAGTTTAATTTCCATTGGTCGAAATAAAGCAAAAGTTCTCTTTAAAATTGACGAAGGAAAACCGGCTTTCATAGACTCGGTTTTTTTCAGAGGTATTCCAAATAGACTAATTGTAGAAAACGACCTTAAAAATTTTCTCAATCGCTCTCCACTAAAAGCAGCTATCAACTCAGACACTAGCATTGTTAGCAAAAGGCAATACAAAGAAGAGCTCATTGAACTTGAACACACGAGGCTAATTAATTTTTTGAAAAGAAATGGCTATGCTTCTATTAAACAAGATTCAGTGGTTGTTTTGGTTAAAAAACAAGAGCAAAATCCCAATAAACTAGACCTACTTTTTGACGTCAAAGCAGGAAATGTTCACAAATTTGGTGATTTATCTATTCAATTGAATGAACCTGATCAAAGCAGTTTACGTCAGGAACGAATATTTCGAGATTCAACGGTAACTATCCCACCTAAAGTTCTTAAAATTGAAAAGAATGATGAGAACCAAACAAAGTTCAATACCCTTCAAAAGCAAATTCTGTATAAACCAGGTGATATCTACAACCAAAGCCTATTTGATCTTAGTTTAACTAGGCTACAGCGCTTAGGAATGCTCAGTGTGCTTGGCCACGGCACGGGTTTAGCTGATCAAGCTCATAACTTCGACTCTTTGTATGTTCCGATGTACATAAACCTACAAAGTATCCCTAAACATCAAATTAGCACCGAATGGTTTGGCCTTCGCAGATTTGGCTTTGGTACAGGTTCAAACATTACCTACTCAAACAACAATGTTTTTGGTGGCGCAGAGCGTTTTCAACTTTCCTTTAACGGAAGTATCGAATTTTTAACAGATAACAGCATTACCCGACTGCGAGGTATCACAGATTCGTTATCTACAAGCCTAGTTGAATCTAGAGCCTTACAGAGCTATGAAACTAGCCTTAGCTACTCCATTCCTACCTTAGGTTTTCCCTTTAATAATATTGGTTGGAACACAAATTCTCTTAATACCAAAACAGAGTATGCGATTACACACTCTACGGCAAATCAAATATTTTATGATATCAACCTTGAACTGCGATTAAGCTGGAGGTTTGAGGTGCAACACAGTGTCTCAAAAACCTCATTTATAGATCTTCTTGAGCTTGAATGGCTAGATACTGACCCTCAGCAGGCTTATCTAGATCAGTTAGAGCGTATTTATCAGGATCCAGTTTTAGTTAGTTTTGCTAGAGAGGATTTTAGGCCCCAGTTTACTTCCATATTTCGTTATAGGTATAGAAACTCAACAACAGACCCCATAAAACGAGATAAAGGTTTTCTCAGAGAATACTCGGTCGCTTTTGCGGGTAATCTTCCATTCCTTCTCGACAAATATGTGGTTACTCCAGACAAGCTTGAAAGCAATCTACCCTCTCTTTTTGGTATCAGTGGTAACCGAATTGATTATGCTCAATTCATTAAAGTAACGGCTGATTTTCGTCAATATAAACCCATTGATACAGAAAATGAGAGTGTTTGGGCTAATAGATTATTTGTGGGGCTAATTCATCCCTATGGCAAAAATACAGACATCCCCATTAACCGTCGTTTTTTTGCTGGGGGAAATAATGACATTAGATCGTACAACGTTTTTCGGCTAGGCCCTGGTTCTTTAGAAACTCAAGAGATCCCTAGAAATGGTGGCGAGATAAAACTAATGCTGCAAACCGAAGTAAGGCAACGATTTATTTCAAATTTAATTGCAGCCGATTGGTATAGCGTTATATTTGCTGAAACGGGTAATGTTTGGTACGGATTTAGAGATCTGGGCCTTCCGCCAGAACAAAGTGAAATTACCGAGGCTGGGCGCTTCAGATTTAACCAATTCTATAAACAACTTCCGGTAGTTGGCGGGTATGGACTTAGACTAGACTGGGATTTTGTGGTCTTGAGAATAGACTTGGCTTTCCGTTTCAGAGATCTCCAAACAGGATGGTTCCAAAATAGTCGCCCATTTTTTGCCTTTGGAATTGGCCATAGCTTTTAACTTAATCTCATCATCGAACAGCATCTTATATGTTCAATTTGAAGACCTTTATGAAAAAGAAATTGAGTAAAAAATCACTTTCTTTTCAAATTTTTCAAGACGATTCATTTGGTTCCTTAACCAATAATGAACAACATAAACTATTGAAATATGCCCATAAACGTAGTTATCAAGCCGGTGAAATGATTTTCCTACAAGACGACCCCGCCACAGGTATGTATATTTTAGCGGAAGGTGAAGTTCACGTAATGGTTAACAATGCAGCTATTGGGAAAAAATTCGAAATAGGTACCGTGTTTGGGTTATTTACCTTCGACTCTGAAATTAAACGCTGGTATTCGCTTAAAGCGAAGACGAATACTGTGGTTTACGGTTTATTTAAGCCAGATTTTGAAACCATTATTGCGAGAGAACCCAAGCTTGCCTTTAACCTAATTCGCTACTCTAACAGAAAAGCCATCGATACCTTAGCAAGTCTATATACCGAACTTGCAGATTCGATTGGTGCTGAAAAAAGCCTTTCCATCATTTTTAAAGACTATTAATCAAGCATAAATGGATCAACCTAAATCCACCAAAAAGGGAACTATTCACGAGTTCAATATTCATTCAACAGCTTTCAAAGGAAAAGGCGTTGGCAAAATTGACGAGCTTGCGGTATTTGTAGCTGGCACAGCACCTGGCGATAAAGTAAAAGCTATGATTACAAAACGCCGCAAAAGCTATAGAGAAGCAAAGCTAATAGAAATTCTGGAGCCTTCTGAGCTTAGAATTACTCCAAAATGCCAACATGCCGAAGTATGTGGTGGCTGTAGCTGGCAGCATTTGAGCTACCAAGATCAGCTAAAATTCAAAACTCAGCAGGTTACGGACCACATGAGAAGAATTGCGAAAATTGAATCGCCTGTTCTTCCAGCAATTGGCTCAGAAAATGAATTCCATTACAGAAATAAGATGGAATATTCTTTTGGGAATAAAAGATGGCTATCAAATGAAGAAATACATGCTGAAGACTATGTATCTGATGAAGGAATGTTCGGAGGATTACACGCACCTGGCCGCTTCGATAAAATCCTGCCCTTAAAAGCCTGTTACCTTCAAATTCCAGTATCATTTGAAATCCTAGATTGGACCCGAGATTATGCAAAGAAGGTAGGTTGGACCGCCTATGATGCCTCTAACCATGAAGGCTATTTAAGAAATTTGGGCATCCGAAGCAGTTATCATACATCCGATATTATGGTGCATCTGCTAACCAAAGATGATAAACCAAAAGAAGTAAAAGCCTTTACAGAAGCGCTTATTTCACAGTTCCAAACCATAACAACGGTGGTTAATAATATACTTCCAACTCGCTCTCCCGTAGCAACAGGAGAATTGGAAACCGTTTATTTCGGACCTGGTTACATCACCGATAATATTGGCCCTTTTGCGTTTAAAATTCATCCAAATGCTTTTTTTCAGACCAATACAGCCCAAGCTGAGAAACTTTATGAAGTAGCTAGAAATTTCGCTGATATCAAAGATGGTGACATTGTATACGACTTATACTGCGGCGTTGGCACATTAAGTCTTTTTGTAGCCAAACAAGCCAAGTTTGTTTTAGGTATAGAATTAAATCCTGTAGCTATAAAAAACGCTCATTTTAACGCCGAAAGTAACAATATTTCCCAAATTGACTTTATTGAGGGCGATATGAAAGAAGCGTTCAACTTAGAGATGGTAGCAAAATATGGCGCACCTGACGTATTAATTACCGACCCACCTAGAGCCGGTATGCACCCAGATGTGGTGAAAAATCTCTTAGCTTTAAAAGTTCCTACGATTGTCTATGTAAGCTGCGATAGTTCAACTATGGCAAGAGATCTTTTTGCATTAAAAGAACTTTACACCATAGATGTTGTTCAACCTGTAGATATGTTCCCACAGACCTACCATATCGAAACTGTTGCAAAACTTAGCTTAAAAACAGATGCCTAGACCCATACTCAAAAAAAAAATAGCCATTATTGGTGCAGGAATCGGTGGTTTATCTATTGCATGTAGGTTAGCAAAAGATGGCCATGAGATTCACCTATTTGAAAAGAATGCTAAGGTTGGAGGGAAATTAAACGAATGGACTGAGAAAGGGTATCGCTTTGATACAGGGCCTTCTTTACTCACCATGACACATGTTTTAGAAGAACTTTTCACCTATTGTCAACAAGATAGAAAACAGTATCTTAATTTTTCTGAATTAAGCCCACTATGTAGATATTTTTGGGAAGATGGAACCCAACTTGATAGCTATTCTGAACAAGAAAAAGCCCTAGAAGAAATCAGAAAGTTTGCCCCAGAAGATGTACAGGCTTACAATGAATTTTTGCTTTATAGTAAAAATATATATGATAAAACTGCTCCAGCTTTCTTAGAAAGTCCATTATATGAATGGTCAGATTTAAAGTCTTTGAAGCTAACCGATGTTTTGAAAATAGATGCGTTGCAAACTATGGCAAATTCTATTGACAAACGTTTTAAATCTACCTACTTAAGGCAATTATTTAAGCGTTTCGCTACTTATAACGGTTCCAATCCATATAAAGCGCCAGCAACACTTAACGTAATTGCCCATGTTGAGCTTTCTATGGGTGGCTATTATGTTGAGGGTGGTATGTATACCATAGCAAAAGCACTTGAAAACTTAGCTCATGAAATGGGTGTAAAGATTCATGTAAACAGCACAATTGAACAGTTAGTGAATGCAAGATCAAATCGACAATTAAGCGCTTTAAAAATTAATGGTGAAATTCAAGAATTTGATACCGTTGTCTCTAATTGCGATGCCACAATAACTCATACAGAGCTAACTACAAATGACCAGATTAATCTTCCAAAAAAGAGTCAACTTAAATCGATAGAACCATCTTGTTCTGGTTTTGTGCTGCTTTTAGGGATAAATAAAAAATATAATCAGCTTAAACATCACAATATTTTCTTTTCATCTAATTATAAAAATGAGTTTGATGAACTTTTTAAGAAAAAAATAGCAAGTAAAAATCCAACCATTTACATTGCCAATACTTCAGAAAAAACACTGTCTGATGTACCTGCTGGGGATAAGTCTAACCTTTTTATTCTAGTAAATACCCCATATCTGAATGAAAATGAAAAGGATTGGGATGAGCACAAAAATACATCTTATGGTGATTTAATCATCGATAGACTCGAAGAATTAGGTTTAACAGGCTTAAAAGAAGCTATTGAAGTTAGGCACCATATTAATCCAACAGATTTCTATGAGAAGTATTTGTCCAATAAAGGGTCTATTTATGGTACTTCTTCAAATGGGAAAATGGCTGCATTTGCCCGACCAAAGAATAAATCCATATTCTTTGATAATCTGTACTTAGCTGGTGGAAGCACTCACCCCGGTGGTGGAATTCCTTTGGCTATCTTATCAGCAAAGCATGCGCATAATTTATTTAACCGAGATCTAGAAATTGAGACGTCTCATCTTATTAAAATGGGAAAGTTGACTAAACACAAATCAAGGGAATATAGATGAGTGCTTGGCTATATGAGTTAAGTTTTGGCACCTTTATGAAGGATTTTGCCGCTATAGGTGTGCTCTTGATCGTTGCCACCATCCTAAGGCGATATGTCCCTTTTTTTCAACGATTTCTTGTTCCAAACAATATAATTGCAGGTTTTGTAGGTTTTTTTATCGCCAATTTTCATCCGCCTTTTATAGATTTTGAAAGCGAAAGAATGGGCGTATATGTTTACCATTTGTTATCGCTTACATTTATTGGTGCGGCCATGTGTAAAAGTAGAAATATGTTTAGCACAGGCCCGATGATTACCGGCATTGGTCTAGTATTTTATTACTTATTACAGGGTATTTTAGGCTTACTCATAACCTTTTTTCTCATTCAAACGGTAACGCCTGATTTATTCCCCGCTATAGGTTTACTAATGCCACTAGCCTTTGGCATGGGTCCAGGAATCTCTTACTCAATAGCACAAAATTGGCAAGAATATGGCTTCACAGATGGTGGTGTTACTGGACTTACACTAGCAGCTGTAGGCTTCTTGATTGCCTATATTGGTGGTATTTTAATCATAAAATTGGGCATTAAAAAAGGCTTAGCCACTTACATAAAAAACAGTCTTGAGATTGATACTGACGTGAAACGAGGCCTACTTTCTAAAGATAATAGACCCATTGCTGGGAATATGACCACGGCTTTAGAAGCCATTGAACCTTTAACTTTTCATTTTGCGCTAATAGGTCTAGCCTATTCTTTAACCTACGGTTTACTTAAGCTGTTGTCTTATGTACTTACTAGTTTAGGCGCGGCAAGTGAAATAAATACCATTTGGTCATTCCACTTTATTTTTTCAGCAATAATTGCCATTTCCCTGCGAAATATATTAGACCGATTAAATATTGGGCATTTAATAGATGAAGGACTAATGACCCGTTCTGCAAATCTGTTCATGGATTTTATGATAACCGCTTCGATAATTGGTATAAGCTACAGGGTTGTTGTAGAATATGCATTGCCAATTGTAGTATTAAGTGCAGCAGTTGGGTTAATGACCTATTACATAATTAAGGTTACTATTCCGTGGATGTTTAAAGATCATCATTTTGAGCGCTTTGTTTCCATCTTTGCGAATGCGACGGGCACTATTCAAGCAAGTTTAATCTTACTCAGAATTCTAGATCCAAAAGCTAAATCATCTGCTGGTATGGATTTAATACTAGGCAGTGGTGTAGCCTTGGTTTTTGGATTCCCATTAATAGCCTTGCTAAATGCCCCAATGAATTTCTTTGACAACGAGATTATAGGATATTACTATGTTCTGCTAGCTATGGTTGTCTACGCATTGGTATTACTGTTTGCATTGAAAATGTTCCGAAAAGGATCTTCATCTTGAAACTAAGTAATGCGTATATAGTATTAGTATTATTCTAAAAAACAATCAATTGGTACAATCATGGGCTTACTTATAAAAATATTGATCACGGGCTTTTCCATTTTCTTATCTGCGAAAATG
>Ga0306871_1000082_pt1 | contig 40146 bp, 33 predicted proteins | sample AntRauMeHopE1497_FD_190447 | JGI IMG/M metagenome (GOLD analysis project Ga0306871, IMG submission 190447) | Saline lake microbial communities from Rauer Islands, Antarctica - Metagenome Hop E1 #497 (v2) (version 2) | ecosystem: Environmental > Aquatic > Non-marine Saline and Alkaline > Saline ... | reverse complement strand
GGAAAAAGGGTTTTGCACAAACATAGTATCCAATACCAACTTTTTTATATTTTCATAACACCGGTCTGACCATTGTTGATCTTCGGTCAGTAGGTAAATAAAGGCTTGGTCCGCTATTTTTTTTGCATCGTCATATACTGTTATTGAGGTTGCCTCTGCTCTTGTCCTTATTAAAGCGAACATCGCTTTAAAAGGCTCTATCCTTATTTTATCTCGTATATCTTCGATATCTGTTGAGAGCAATAGACCTCTCGGGTGCAAATTTTCCGGGCTTACTATTGTTGTTTGACCATAATTGGGGGTAAACATAAGGTATGCAACAACCAATAAAAGTGCTTTAAAATTCAGTTTTTCCATTACCAATACTACCTAAAATAGGGTTTGCTTTTTTGTTGTATTAGGGTAAGACTTATTGCTGGGCTTTTTTGAATACTAAGGTATCAGCCCTCAAAATTATTTTGTATAGGTAAAGGTAACAAAGTCCCTTCCCCTCTGGCGTGCATTGGACAAAACCAAGGTTGTGCTAGAAATTTCGATTACATTAAAAGTAGAATTCGAATAAAACACGTTTTCTCCATTGATGTCGGTGTAAAGATTCTCAATGTCTTCTTGGACGTCTACCAATTGGAGTATGGTAGCCGTTCCTGTATCATACTCTTTGTTCGTGACTTCTGTGATGGTAAACAAACCTTCTTCCAAAATTACGGCAAGTGTATCAAGCTTCTGATAATTTCCAGACACGTCAAATCTTAGGGTTTCCGCCAAAGGTGTACGTTCTATAGTCTCGCCATCATTTTTGAAAATAGCTCTTTCCATGCCGTTCCAATCGCCCAGATAAGTGGTAAAATCAGTTATTTCAACTACTTCGGGTGCTTCGCTATCACAGCTCGTGAAAAGTACTATCGCACCTATCATTAGTAATCCGCACCATTTATTGCTTATTAATTTCATTGTCATCGTATTTAAATTGTTAGATGCTACCGTTATGTTTGGAGGTAGCAATTGTCATTTAGTGTGGTTGATTTAAGGAAACAAAACGTTAGAGTCTACTTTGATCAGTTCTGTAAAACAACAGATTTGTTCAAAAGTTGTCTACTATAGAGAACTGCTTTTATCCCACATCCAAAAATCCGTAATTGTGATGGTAACCATAGTGCTGCCAAAATTTTTATAGTGTCACGGTAGCATCAATTTTTTAAAATCAAGGGTTCGTGGCCAGCGGGTTTATATCTATCTCAGACTGCGGTAATCGCCAAATTAGAATCAAATCGTTCCATTTAATAGGGACACAAGCGCCAGGATAACCACAATCCTGTGCATCGGAAAGGTCTCTCGCACCTGGTAGAATAAATACTTCGTTGGGCTCTCCGTCAGTCAGTGATCCTAGGCGCCTTAAATCATGTACTCTGTAGCCTTCAGCGTGCATTTCGCGTATGCGTTCCGTTAAAATTTCCTCAATCAAATTTGTAGAATTAGTTAATGAAGTAATCCCAGCTCTTGATCGTATATAATTTAGATCGGCCAAGGCATCCGTGGTCTGTCCCCTCCTGGCAAAGATTTCTGCGCGCATAAGTAGCAGTTCAGCAGAACGGAATATAGCAACGTTCGACTCATTAAAAAACTTTAAGGTGGACCACGCATTATCTTCATCGGTAACGTTTCCACGGCTTTGAGTGAAATTAGGGTTAATAAGCTCTAGGTATCGTCGATCATTTATGGTGTCAAACTGCGCTAGATTTTGAAAATATTCGGTAAAATACAAGTTAGTGCGCCCATCTCTCCACCATGTATTGGACAGTGCTTGCCCATTCCTGGTAGAAATTTTCGAAGGAGCCGCTGCTACATATTCCAGTATGACCTCACTTTTGTCTGCCGTGTTTGTAGTACCGGTTGTGCCGGTTCTATTATATACCTGAGTAAAGTCATTGGCCAGTGGGTAATCAGATTGCCCTGGAATAGAGCCAATGGCCTTATTGATGTGTATAAGTGCATTGTCAAAATCATTTTGTTGCCAGTACACTTTGGCCAGCAGCGTGGATGCGGCGTCCCTTGAAGCCCTTACTTGAAAGGAGGCGTCATGCTTGCCTGCGTCGTAAAATTCGGGTAATAGCATCTCCGCTTGTTTTAGGCCTGATATGATGGAGTCATATGCAGCTGCCACGGGAGTTCTTGCCTGAGCTAGGTCTTCCAGCGATAATACGGGCTTAAAACGAATCATTGGACCTAGGGCATCTATGTTTTCCCCAGGATTTTTGGTGTTCCATTGAATACCGGACATCTTGGCATATTCAAAATGTATCCAAGATCTTAAAAATAGTCCCTCACCCAATAAACGGTCTTTGTTTGAAGCAAAGCCTTCGTCTTGTGGTTGATTATCTCTTGCTGATAATATAACTTGGTTCGCTAGATTCTCAGCGCGACTTACCCGTTGTCCAAATTCACCTATCAAACCATAGCCAGACGTTTCAAAGTCACGACGATAAGCTTCGGCATCTGCACGCTGCTGGCGAGCGAAAGTGTTGTTGGCGTAATCCGCCATGGCTTCTGGGTATATCATGGCATTTCCTACATAAGATTGGGGTGCAGTCCACCAAGCCCAGGCACCTGTCAATGCCGTTTCGAGGCCTGAGGTCGAATTTCCAATTTCATCGATAGAGACGGTATCTATCGGTTGAGGTTCATCTATAAATTTTTCGCATGACACCAACGTGGCTAAGATAAGACATGCAACTACTGTTAATGATTTGATTGTTCGCATCTTTATTTTTTTTAGTTATCCTTAAAATCCAATATTAATCCCAATGGCAATTGTTCTCGCTTGAGGCAGGAGGAAGCCTATAGATCCTGGACCTGCATTGGCACGTTGTTGATCTCCACCGCCAGTAAAAACTTCTGGATCCCATCCTGGAAATTTGGTAAAAGTCAATAAATTCTGACCAGAAATATAAACATTGAGGTTAGGTATCTTACTATCGGATTTAAGGCGTAAATTCCTGAAGTCATAACCAAGTCTCACATTTCTTAATCTTACGAAAGAAGCATCATGTAAAAAGCGGGTTGTATTTATCCCACTGATTCTAGATTCGTAATTCAGAGGGTTGGTTTGGGAAAACTGTCCTAATGGTAGGTCTACACCTTCTATCATATTTCTTCGTAGGCTGCTTTGTTCGCCAGGATAGCTTTGTGCTCTTTCGCCCTGATCTAGGACATAGTTGCCGAACTGAAAATAGAATAAGATATCCAGTGAAATCCCTTTATAGTTAAAAGTGTTGTTTAGTCCGCCAAAGAAATCGGGTATCGCCGTCTTATCTTGCAGCACCATGCGGTGTCTGTTAATATCGCCGCCTAACTCTTCGGCATCCAACACGTTACCAGTTAATCTGGCAATGCCTGTTTCCTGTAGGAATGCTTGATCTACCTCTTTAATAAGTTCGTTTCCTGTGGTTGGATCTACACCTGCCCAAACCGGTAAAAAATAACTTCCGAAATTTCCTCCTTCTACTAACTGAACATCTCCAGTGTTGAATACCTTAATTTTCGTGTCGTCGGCATTTACGGGCGGGGTCAATTGCTCTACTTTGCCCACGTTGTGGGCAATGTTAAAACTACTAGACCAATTGAAATCTTTACCATCTATAATTCTTGAATTTATTGCGAATTCTACTCCGGTGTTTCGGATAGAGCCTACATTAAAAACATAGTTCCGATCTAAATATCCGGTACTATTGGCCAACCTTGATTCCAAAAGTAAATCTTCTGAAAGCTTATCGTAATAATCTAGGGTTACATCCACACGGTTATCAAAAAAGCCCAAATCCAATCCTAAGTTGAATTGTTTTGTAGTTTCCCAAGTAAGTCCCTCGTTACCGATACGGCCAAAAGCTACCCCCCTAAATTGTGCATAACCAATTTCAGAATCGTTGACGTCCGCTAATGAAAGGGACAAGAAGTTTGAGGGTAACTCGGCATTACCTATGGTGCCGTAGCTGGCTCTAAATTTGCCAAAATTAAGGAAGCTGAGATTTTCCTTTATAAAATTTTCTTCACTAAAAACCCATCCAAGTGATCCTCCTCCAAAATTACCAAACCGGTTTCCAGGACCGAACCGACTTGAGCCGTCTCTTCGTGCGGACAGCTGAATCAAGTACTTTCCCTTATAGTCATAGTTCAACCTGGAAAAAAGCGATACAAACCTAAATTGTGATATGGAATTGGACGTTCGGTCATAGGTATTGGCGATGGGCAGGCTTGGAAAAGTTAACCCTTCAAAAACAAAGGTTTGACCTTGATTGTCCTGATTTAATATACTGCTACCTACCAAGACATCTAAATTGTGAGCATTATTGAAACTCTTGGAATAGTTTAAGGTATTGTTGGTATTCCAGGCAATAGCGGAAAAACGAGTCGTATTTGTCCGTCCGTTACCTACTATTCTACCTATACTTTCAGGGACTAGCGCCGCACTACTTTTTGAATCGTTGTTATTGCTTTGGTAATCAATTCCCCATTCAGATCTCAGATTTAGTCCAGGTAATATTTCATAATTTCCGAAAACATTAGAGATACTTCGATAAGTGGTCGTAAGGTCGTCATAGTTATTTCGGGAAAAAATCGGATTTGTACCCGTTGAATTACTGTTTTCGTTAAAACCGTTAAATAATAGCGTAGGGTCACTTGGGCGGTTGATCGGAAAAAATGGAAGTGCAGAGCTTTGGGCTGTTCCAAAATGATTTCCTGGATTAGTACGCTGAACGTAAGACAAGGAAACATTCATACCTACATCGAATTTATCAGTGGCCTTATGGTTAAGATTGAGTCGAGCATTGGCTCTTGTAAAATCCCTTCCTATTTCTATGCCTTCTTCATCACGGTAACCCAAACTCATTAGCGCCGTTGTTTTTTCTGTACCTGTGGACGCTGAGAGGTTAAAGTTTCTAAAAATCCCATCTCTCAAAACTGTGTCTAGCCAGTTTACGTCCGTATTCTCTGCAACTTCCTCATTAAAGCCTTGGTAATTATTTACGTCCCGTGGAACAGGAAAAAACTCTCTGGAACCCGTGCCGGAAAAAGCCGTGTTCTCCCAACCGCGCTGGTTTACAGCCCTTAATTCGCTGCTATTTAACAGGTCAACCCTATTGGTGGGTGCATTTATGCCTGTTTGGAAATCTACGTTTACCGTGCTTTTGCCAGGTGTTCCTTTCTTTGTGGTAATTAGAATGACCCCGTTGGCAGCTCTCGATCCATAAATGGCAGAGGCGGCACCATCCTTCAATATTTCCATTGATTCGATATCATTGGGATTGATTTCCGCAAGGCCGGAGATACCGTCATTAGGATTAGTACCAAAGGAACTTGTAATAATGGGTATACCGTCTACCACGACTAAGGGATCTCCTCCCGACAGGAGTGAGGCGCTACCTCTTACCCTAACTCTAATCGCACCGCCAGGTTGCCCGCTGGATTGGGTTACCTGCACTCCTGCGGCCTGCCCTTGAAGCGAAGTAACCGGATCTGCGTTTATATTCTGGGATATCGCTTGGGCATCCAAACTGGAGATAGCTCCAGTTAGTTTTCTCTTTTCTTGAGTTCCGTATCCAACCACGACAACCTCATCCAAGCCTTCTGAATCCTCTTCCAAGGTTACATTAATTGTAGTTTGATTGTTGACGACAACCTCTTTTTTAAGGTATCCTAAATAACTGAATACCAAAATAGCATCCGAAGAGTTGACCGATATTTGATAGTTTCCATCAAAATCTGACATTGTTCCGTTTGTTGTTCCTTTTTCAACAATATTGGCACCGGCAAGCGGCACTCCATTCTCATCGATAATAGTTCCGGTAACTTGCGTCTGTAACCAGATATCGTTTACGTTTAAAAGTGGCTCAATGTTCTCATTGGCCATGGCACTATGCCCACCAATAAATAATAAAAAAATTAGTTTTAATTGTTTCATAAAGTGAAATTTAATTTTGATAAAATTAGATATTACAACGGTTACGATGCGCACCGATGGTAACATTGTGGTGTAGGAATGGATACATTTTATGTTAATTTGACACTTCAGAGCTATCTGGAACTCTATATTGTAAAGGATTCTGATTCTTTTGAGCTTTAAATTATAATAATTCAAATTTTAGCATATTTGTGTCGCATAAAGATTAATGTATGGGTAGCGGAGAATTTTGATAAATATAAATGGTGCTAAAATATTCAGAAAAGTATAAAAGGATTTGAAGAGGTAAAAATGAGTAAACTAAAATCTTAGTTATGAAAATATAATGAAAGGATAAATTTTCAAGCTCCTGAGGAAGTCGGGCAAGCATCCGCTTCAATCTTCCGCATACGCGCTTCGCCGGACGTATGGCCCAAGGAGGTATCAAGACCCATAGGGACTTTGCCACCATTAAGGAGCTGGAACTTACCGATGACTGGGGACAGGATATCTTAAAGGATCAAATCATAAGGATTACAGGCAACAAGGAGTGACCTTATTTGAACCTTAATTACACAACAGGTGTTATACTCCTGCCAAATGAAAACCCGAGTTTTTGTCTCTTTCTTTTTCCCTTTGCCTGCGTTAAAATTCTAAAGTGTAGCTACGGCTATGCTTTGTAATTTTGCCTTCGCAAAGAAAAAAATAAATTTGTCAAAATTTTCGGGTTTACATTAAGCATGAGTATATTATTACATGGAAATACTAATTTATGTGACTATCACACAAATACTCAGTTTTATATCTGCTCATTATTTGAACAAAAGGTTAATCATTTTTTCGTGTATGTCCGTGTTCTCCATAAAACCTATAAAATTTTCGGCCCCTGGTCCATAGGCAAAGACAGGTACCATTATAGCTGTATGGCCTTTGGTATTGTAAGATGCCCTGACCTCTCCGGTCTCCATATTTCCACCAAGAATTGACAGTCCCCCCGTTTCATGGTCTGCGGTAACTATAATAAGGGTTTCCCCATCTTTGGCCGCAAATTCTAGTGCCTGGCCAATTGCGCGGTCAAAATCCAACATCTCTTCGGCTATGTATATCGTGTTATTTTCATGACCTCCCCAATCGATCTGGGAACCTTCTACCATTAGAAAAAAACCGTCCCTGTCCTTCTCTAGAATGTTAATAGCCGTTTTGGTAGCAAGGGGCAGAAGATTTCCACGTTCTGCTATCCTGCCATTTTCCTGAAGGGCTGTCAAGCCGGCTAATTTGCCTTTTTTGACTTCTGAAATATCGGTCATATTTTCAAGCACTTTATACCCTTTTTCACTTAATTCAGTCACAAGGTTTCGTCCATCCTCCCTTTCCGTAAAATATTTAAGTCCGCCGCCAATAAAAACATCGATGTCGGTGTTTAGAAAATCGGCTGCAATAGCCTCGTTCATACCCCTGTTTTTTTGATGCGCTATAAACGACGCAGGGGTTGCATGTGTAATGGATGATGTGGATACCAGACCGGTAGCCAACCCTCGATTTTCAGCTTCTTCCAGAATTGTTGTTACGGCAAGGGTATCCTTGTCCACTCCTATGGCCTTGTTATATGTTTTTACACCTGCCGAAAGTGCGGTGGCGCCGGCAGCTGAATCCGTAATGTAACTTGAAGAAGATTGTGTTTTTGAAAAACCAATATGTTTACAGTTTTCTAGAAACAGACGCCCACGGTTCGCGGTAAGACCCGTAAAGACCTGAGCGACACCCATCCCATCACCGATCATTAAAATAATATTTTTTGGGTTATCAGCTTTGAATTTATGTGGGTACATTTTTACTTCGTAGGACTTAGTACCTATATAGGTCAATACGGAGTCTTCCTTGCTCTGTTTTATCAAAGAATCGGTTTGACCGGACGATTGCGAACACATAAATAAAAAAAATGCAGATAAAATTATTTTGTATTTACTAGTTTTCATTGTTTAAATTTAGTTGATACATGACAAAAACAGCCTATTAAAAATCAACACATTAGGTTTAAAATAGTAGCCTAGAACATTTAATCTTGAAATTTAGAATAATAATTCCCCAGTTTTTTCGATGGAAAAAACCAATGACTGCCTTAAAAATAATGAATTGACGACAGTTCCCGATACAGATTTCAACGAAAAGCCCAATTTTGCCTTTTTCGATTCAAGTTCTGGATACATAAATTTACAAGCGACTATTTTTTCTCCAACAAGCATATTTTGTCTCATGTCTTACATCTTTACGTCCTAAGTCAAATAAAAATATCTGTAAAGTTCGATAGCATGCATGCTATAAGCTTTATCTCAAAGTAAATGACGCCTTCAACGTAGCATTGGAATCCGTCCCCACAAAAACTTCAAAATCGCCAGCTTCCGGTACAAAGTCCAGATCGGCATTGTAGAATTTCAGATCTGCAGGTTGGAGGTTAAGGGTGATGGTTTTGGTCTCCCCCTTTTTTAAGAATACCTTCTTAAATCCTTTTAGTTCGCGGTTAGGAGGAGTAATTGTCCTTACCACATCCTTTAAATACAATTGCACGACCTCTTCCCCGTCATAGTTGCCTGTATTTTTCAAAGTGACACTTATTGCCAAACTTTCGTCTTGGTCGATTTCGGTCTTGGCGACTTTTACATCGGAATATTCAAAATCGGTATAGCTCAGACCAAAACCAAAATGTAGCAAGGGCGTATTTGGCGCATCCAGATAGTTCGACTTAAATTTTAGAAATTCCTCAGTGGGCTGTGGTCTTCCTGTATTTTTAATACTGCGGTAAATGGGGATTTGACCCACATTTATAGGCCATGTGGTCGTTAATTTTCCAGAAGGGTTGTAATCCCCGAAAACAACGTCGGCGATAGCATTTCCTGCCTCAACTCCGGGAAACCAAACTTGCAGCATACTAAGGGGCAAGCCCAGTTCTTCTTCAATGACCAAAGGTCTTCCGCTCATTAAAACCAAGACGACAGGCTTGCCCGTATCGACTAGCGCATGGATCAGTTTTTTCTGGCTTGCGGGAATTTGAATGTCCGTTCTGCTGGAAGATTCGCCCGTCATTTCCGTAGCCTCCCCCACAACGGCGACTTCGCCTGCTTCGTTGAGCATTTCTTCCGGCGTACGCTCATCGATAACCTCCGTAGCACCAAAAATATTCACGTTTTTAGCCATGATTTCATCATTGGTAATGTTAGCCCCTTTAGCGTAACTTATTTTAGCATTGGGTGCTACATTTTTAAAACCTTGCAAAAGCGGAACCGACAATTGCGGTTCTCCAGTAGGCGCCCAAGTAGCCAGCATATTATTTTTGCTATTGGCCAAATCGCCGATCAATGCAATGGTACCCTCTTTTTTCAAGCGGAGTACATTCTTGTGCTTTTTAAGCAGGACAAAGGTTTTTGCAGCCACTTCACGTGCTATTTTTTTATGTTCAGTGGTCAAAATATCTTTTGCCGGGCGTTTTTTATCGATATATCGGTAAGGGTCATCGAAAAGGCCTAGTTTGTATTTTGCTTCCAGAATTCTTCGGGTGGCGGATGTGATTTTGGCTTCGGTCACCTTGCCTTCTTCCAATGATTTCTTTAAGGTCGTTAAAAAGCCTTCCCCAACCATATCCATGTCCAAACCTGCTTTTAGAGCCAGGGCGGATATGGCCTGTAAATCTCCCAAACCATGGGCGATCATTTCATTGATAGAGGTATAGATAAGGTAATGAGTTATTATGACGCGGGGCGGTAAACCGGAAAGCGATTTTTCCCTTGGCTACACCATCTTAAATTCAAGGTGTGTTCCAAATAATTATTACGGCCATGGATGTTTGAAAATTCCATATCTTTCCATTGTTTAAATTAATGTTATGAAGAGAGTATTAGTGCCAACGGATTTCTCTAAAAATGCGCTAAATGCTCTTGACTACGCCAGAATTATCTACAAGAATTATCAAGTTACCTTCTTTTTGTTCCACACCTATGAAAATTTGTCCATAAACCCGGACACCAATTCCTTTGACAGCGAATGGCTAGATGCAAGGGCCGTTAAAGTAACGGCAGATTTAAAACAGTTGTTGAAGGACACCAAAAAAACGAACAACAACCACAAACATTTTTTTAGTATAGCATCGCGTGCAACCTCGTTTATAGAAGCTGTAAAGGAAGTGGTAAAAACCGAAGCTATAGACTGTATTGTTATGGGGGCGAAAGGGGCAAGGGGCGCATTTGATATCTTTATGGGAAGCAAAGCGGTAACGCTTGTAAATAAAGTAACCCATTTGCCCATCATCATCGTACCCAAGATCTATGTTCCTAAATTACCGAACAAAATAGTGTTTTCCAGCAATTTTAATAGGGCGTTTGATATAAACGAACTCAGCACCTTGATGCTGTTGGGCAAGTCATTGGGCTGCACCCTAAAAATTGTCCAAATGATGAGCGAAAAAAATGGCAACGATTTTCATAAGGCCAACAAAGAAATATTAAGGGATGTACTTAAGGGACTTGATTTCAGCTTTCATAAAATCGATGTCACGTCTACAGAAACGGCTGCCATCAAAGAATTTGCTATGGCAAGCGATAGTGACATGATTGCCCTGGTAAACCATAAGCTTAATTTTTTATATAAGCTTATCCAAGAAAATGTGGTCAGAAAGGTGGCTTTCCAGAGTCCGGTGCCGCTCTTGGTGCTTCCGGAATTGGTAAAAACGGCAGCTAAGCGTTCTTAAAGCTTGGTTTTATTTGCGTATTGCGTATTGAAAAACAAAAATATAAGTGGAAAGTGGGAAATAATAAGTGATTATTAAAAGCGGCTGTACGCCAAAGCAGTGCGCGGTCAACCCCTCCGTCCGCCATAGGCGGCCACCGGTGCCTTCCTCTCACTCATGCTTCCTTCGTCGGAGGCAAGCATCTGAAGTGAGGAGCCTTTTTCCTTGCTATAATGTGAAATAGGTAGACCTTACTAAAGCTCTTGCACGAAGTGGCAATATGTTGAATTTGATTTTTGTATTTGAACTTGACACTTGCGCTTGAACTTAAAATAATGAGGGTCGCCCATTATTTCATCAAGTTGATTTCCGCAATGCTTTTTATCCTGTTTCGCTCCAAAAAGGCATCAATGGTTTCAAAATGCTCTATCACCCGTTGCTCCTTAAATTCAAATACTTTTTGCGATAATCCTTGTAAGAAATCGCGATCGTGCGACACCAATAGCAAGGTGCCGTCAAAGGTGGAGAGCGCCTCTTTGAGCACATCCTTGGATTTCAAATCCAAATGGTTGGTTGGCTCATCCAAAATCAACAGGTTTACCGGCTGCAACAATAATTTGACCATGGCCAAACGGGTTTTTTCACCTCCGGAGAGCATGCCGACTTTTTTATCTATATCCTCACCGCTGAACATAAACCGACCCAAAATATTCTTTATCTGGGTGCGGATATCGCCAAAGGCCACCTCATCTACCGTCTGAAAAATAGTGAGTTCCGGATCTAACAACGATGCTTGGTTTTGTGCAAAGTAACCCACTTTAACGTTATGTCCCAATTGGCAGGTACCTTCTACCGGAATTTCGCCTAAAATGGCCTTGAGCATGGTAGATTTTCCTTCGCCGTTCCTCCCTACAAAAGACACTTTTTCGCCTCGGGAAATGGACATATTCGCATTTTTAAAAACCACCTGTTCCCCGTAGGATTTGGAAACATCTTTTACGATAACCGGATAATCCCCAGATCTAGGTGCTGGTGGAAAACGAAGCTTTAGGGAAGAGGTGTCTATTTCATCTATTTCAATGATTTCCAATTTTTCCAGCATCCGCTCCCGCGATGTTACCTGATTCGTCTTGGAATACGTGCCTTTAAAGCGTTCGATAAAGGTCATATTGTCCGCAATGAATTTCTGTTGCTCTTGGTAGGCCTTAATTTGATGTGATCGGCGGTCTTCCCGTAATTGCAGGTAATGGGAATACTTGGCCTTGTAATCGTAAATGCGGCCCATGGTTACCTCAATGGTTCTATTCGTAATATTGTCGATAAACGCCCTATCATGGGAAATTACCATAACGGCATTGGCCTTGTTGGTCAGGAAATCCTCTAGCCAAATGACCGATTCAATATCAATATGGTTGGTAGGCTCGTCCAACAGAATAAGATCGGGTTTTTGTAGCAGGATTTTTACCAGCTCTATCCGCATACGCCACCCACCACTAAATTGATTGGTCTGCCTTGTAAAATCTTCTTGCTTAAAACCAAGTCCTTTCAAGGCTTTCTCTACCTCAGCATCATAGTTTACATCTTCGAGGGCATAATACTTTTCGCCCAGATCGGAAACTTTTTCAATAATGCCCATGTAGGCCTCGCTTTCATAATCCGTTCTGGTTTCCAGTTCCTTATTGAGTATTTCCATCTCGTCGCGCATTTCAAAAACGTGCTTAAAGGCTTTGGCCGCTTCCTCAAAAACGGTGCAGTTGTCCTCGGTTAACAAGTGTTGCGGCAAGTAGGCGATAATCGCATCCTTTGGGGCACGTACATGGCCACTATTGGCCTTTTGCTCTCCCGCGATGATTTTCATCATGGTAGATTTACCCGCGCCGTTCTTGCCCATTAAGGCAATTTTGTCGGTAGGATTAATAACGAAAGACACCCCACTAAATAAGGTAGACCCGCTGAAGGATACGGCCAAATTATCCACTGAAATCATAATCTTAATTTTAAAGCTGCAAAACTAGGGATAAGTAACGGGCGGATAACTTGGTTTGGGGAAAAAGTTGCTGGCAGCATGTGTGATACGCTCGCGACGATTCTAACTCTTCAATTTGTGTTTGATTTTTGTATTTGTGTTTGAAAGCGGCTGCACGGCAAAGCAGTGCATGGTCAAACCCTCCGTCCGCAAGCGGACACCTCCCTTTGTCCAAAGGGAGGAGCTTTTCTCCTCTTGCTATAGTTTGAAATTGATTACAAGGAAAAAGCTTCCTCTTTTTCGGTAGCCGAGAATGAATTTCGCTCGCGGAAGAAAGGGGAGATGGCTTGGTCTGTGGGTTGGTTGTTTTGGGTAGGGTGTTTTTTGGATGTTACGGGACTGAAATCTTCAAGTAACGTTTTAATAGGTATGCACCAACTACAAGACACTAATCCCTCCGTCCGCAAGCGGACACCTGTGCCTTCCTCTCACTCATACTTCGTTCGTCGGAGGCAAGTGAAAAAGGGAGGAGCTTCTAAACTATAACTATATTATGCAGTTAAATTCAAAAATAAAACCGCACCATAAAATTGGTCGTTAGCCCTAGAGAAAATCGGGAGAATTTATCGGCTTCATTGGTGGCGCCAACGCGGTAGAAATTGTTGATGGCGTTTTCCCTGTTGATGATGTTCCAGACCGACGCGCCAATTTCGCTTCGCAGTCCATCGCCCAATTGCAATTTATAGAGCATGGAGGCGTCCACTCTCAGGTAATCCCGTAACAAAACGCTGTTTGCCTGTCCAAAATTGATGCTGTTCCCTAGTACTTCATTCCCCAATTCGGGTTCGGTGGTGGGTGCGCCGCTGCGGTAGTTTAACCCTGCGGAGAAGTTCCATGCCTTGGTGGCGTAGGTGCTTCCTAGCGTAATGGCGTGCGTGATGTCAAAATTACTGGGGAACCGGACTTCTTCCAGCGTATCAAAGGTGTATTGATTGTCCATAAACGAATAGCTCAGCCAACTGCTCAGCTTCCCGTATTTTTTTCGTATTAACATATCCATTCCGGACACGTCATAACTCCCTCTGGCCCTTGTAAATTCATATTTGGTGGTAAATGCCTGACTTTGCGTGGTAATGCCGTCCACGTTTTTGTGGTAACCGGTGACATCCAACAGCCAGCCATCTTTGTTATAGTTAACGCCCAAGGAAAGCTGCTTGCTTCGGATAATGGGGATGCTGTCATTATCGGTCTGTTGCCAGCGTCTTCTTTCTATGCCTAAAAAATCGTTTTGAAAATTGATGATTTGAGAGGTATTTTGGTGTTTGAATTCGCCCAAAACTTCCACCGTAACATGATTGCCCAATTTTTTGTGCATACTGAATCGAGGCTCTACCAGAAACAGGTTGAACTTACTAATATAATTGACCCGAGCGCCTGTTTTGATATTAAAATTATTTTCAGCGTTCCTATACGCCACCTGCCCCACCAAAGCATGTTCACGGATAACATCGGAGTTTAAGCGTTTGAAACGGGGCTGGTCAATGTCGTTCAGATTGGTTATTTCCGACTCTACAAAATGATAGCCACCCTTAAATTGAAGCGCATTTTTATTCCATATCCCTTCTAAGCGAAGTCCGGTTTCGGACACGATATTTTCCTGCAAAAAGCGTTGCTGCTCCAGTACGTTGGCATTCACCCCCTGCAGCTTGTAATCGGTTTCGTAGATGTGGAGTTCGGTGGCAAAAGCCTCCGTCCAGTCACGACGGTAGTTGATGCCGCCTGCAATATTGTATTGCAACAGACTACTTTGCCGCGTTTGCTGAGATTGGTTCAAAGTAGCGGTTTCGTCAAACTCCAAGGTATTGTTGAGAAAGATGAAATTTACCCGAATAGCATCGCGTTCCGAGGGCTTATAGAGCCAACGGAAAGAGGTATCGTAAAAGGTAAAACGCTGGTCGGAATTTACGACGTTGCCTTCGTTTTGCTGCACTTCGGTCTCTTGCACGATGCGATCAAAATAGTTCTGGTAGGTGGGTGTCCGCACCACATCGTCCAAGGAGCGGCGGGCGGCCACTTGCAAAGAGGATTTTTCTCCCAAAGGGATGTCCGCAAAAGCATCGGCACTTAGGAAATTGACGCCTATATTGCCTTTGAATTCGGTTTGTAAACGGGTATCGGTCTGCATGTGTATGGTGCCAGAAACCCCATCGGTATAGGAAACGTCTGTACCATTGTTGATGACCACCGCTGTTTTGGTGATTTGGGGATTAAAACTGGATATCAATCCGAAAAAATGACCGGATTTATACATTTTTATATCGTCCCACAGCATCAGGTTTTGGTCATGCGAACCGCCCCTGATATTGATGTTTGACACCGTTTCGTCCACACTTTGTACACCGGGAAGGGCTTGTACGGTTTGCAGAACATCGGCTTCGATAAGGCCCGGCAATAAGGTGAATTTTGAAAAATCGACTACCGTGCTACCGTCCGCTTTTTTATCGATTCCACGCACCAAATAGCCGGTAAGGGTTACGGGCGAAAGCTGCTGCAATGCTTCCCGCATCCCGAGTACGGCACATTCATTTTGGTCAAATTCCGACACAGCTTTGATAATGGGAAGAAAGCCCAAATAATCAATGCCAACTTCCTGATTTAAAGAATTTACTTCCAGTTCAAAATAACCCTTTTCATCGGTAATGGTATAGTTGCCCAGCGTTGTGATGCTTGCGCCTACCAAAGGTTCTTGAAATTGGGCATCCTGCACATATCCGCATAGTTGCAGGGTTTTGGTAACCGTAATCACGCGCTCGCCTACTTTGGAAAACCGCAAGGCCGTCTGTTTTTCTAAAAGTCGGAGCATTTTTTCAAGGGAAAGTCCGTTCGGAAAAGGAAGTGCTTTTAGGCCTTCCAACAAGCTGCTTTCATAATTAAACTGAATGTTATGTTGGGTGCGAATGGTCTCCAATAGCTTTACTACGGGAATTTTATTGTCGTTTACTTGCCCATGGAGCAGTCCCATCCACAAGAGACAAAACAGAAATGCCGGTTTAGGAAACCTAACGTGCGCCATGGGTTAGTGTCACGTTTTGGCCGGTTATTTCGTAGCTAAGTCCCAAAGTTTGGGCAATGGCGGTCAGCGCATTATCTAAATTGTTGTTTTCAAAGGCACCTGTAAAACGCATACCGTCTGTAGTTTCGTTAATGACTTTAATGTTGTACTGCTTTTCCAGTTCCGCGATGACGGTTTTCAAAGATACGTCCTCAAAAACGCTCAATTGGTCCAGCCATTGGGGTTTTCTCAGCGCAATGTCCTGCTCCTGTATGTTGCCGTTTTTAACTACGAGCGACTTTCCTGCAGGAAGTTTAGTGATTTTACCCTCGTAATTGACCTCAACCAAGCCCTCGTAACACACCACTTCAAAAATACTGGTGCGGGCAGTAACGTTAAATTCCGTTCCTAAAACGCTAACGATTCCAAAAGGTGTTTTTACATCAAAACGTTGGCCTTTTTCCACCTCAAAAAAAGCTTCCCCGTTTAAGGTCAGGGTGCGCTTGTCTTCCCATTTTTCAGGGTCGTAACTCAATGATGATGCTTCGTTCAGGGCGACTTTGGAGTTATCGGGAAGGGTCACGTTCTTCTTTTTGGCGAGTTGTGTCACCGTAGTTAGGGTAGTATCGGAATTGATAAAATAAAACAGTCCCAAACCGATGATAAAAATGGCCGCAATTTTAGAAACTAGCGATAACCAGTTGGTCTTCTTCTCCGCTTTTTGGGTCAGTCGGCCTTCCAAACTTTCAAAAGAAGGCGCAGTTTTTGCCCCACCGAAACGTTTGGCCTCTTGGGTAATTTCCTTCAGAAACAGGGCATCTTCCATCGCATCGAAGGCGGACTGTTCGTCCACCGTCAATTCGTTGTTCAACCATTTTTTTATGAGCTTTTCCTTATCCATTTGTACCGTATCTATACATAAAACAACTTTAAGCTTAAATATCCTGAAAATATTTTAAAAAATCCATCTAGCTATGGTCAGAAATCGCCTTGCTTTAACCTAACCCTGAAGGGAACCAAGGCGATTTCTGACCTGCCACCACTTTATATTTTGAAAAATGGGAAGGATTTCCATGTCTGTCTGAGTGCGCCCTACACTTCGGAGGAAGACGCTCGTATGAAGTTTGCGCTTCGATTCGGCCTGCCATCGGCTGCGGTGAACCCACATCTTTTTGAACTGTGATTTATTGTTGAAATTTTTCATTTTATCGGCTCTCCCCTTTGGATAAAGGGGAGAATGAATTCCGCTTTGCGGAAGAAAGAGGGGTTTGACCACACAAACAAGCTCAGGCATTGATGTTTTTTTTGAATTTAAACTTAGTATTACTTGTCTTTGCGGCATAACAGCCCGAGGTCAAACCCTCCGTCCGCAAGCGGACACCTCCCTTTGTCTAAAGGGAGCAGCTTCAAAAATCCATATTTACAGGCACACTTTAGCTGCCGGCGCTCAGGTGCGCTCAGCGTGACATTACAAACCCTACCTCAACCTAAAACCGTCCAACTGCTCTTTTAGGGTATTAAAAGCGGTATAAATTCGGTGTTCCACTACTTTTTTTGTCACGCCAAGCATATCGGCAATCTCTTGATGTGTTTTTCCATCTACCTTGTTCAATAAAAAAGCGACCCGATGTTCCTCCTTTATATTGGAAAGCACTTTCTCATAACCCTGTAAAAACTCTTCCTTTCGCATTAAAAACTCGGGCGTTTCGTTCGTGTACTCCCTGGGTTTGACCTCTTGGTGTTTAAAAACCACTTTTTGGTGCTTGTAGGCATTCAGCATCATGTTATTTGCGATCGTAAATAGGTAGGATTTTACTTTATCCGGACTTACCTTGGCGCAATTTTCCCACAAGGTAATAAAGGCATCTTGCATCACATCGCTAGGATTTAGAGCCTCCCCGTATTTGTAGTACAAGAAATTGTTCAGCCCTTGGGAATGTTTTTCATACACCTTTGAAAAGCGCAGCTTGTCACAGATGTCTTTATAGAGTTGTTCCGGCAATGGTTTGTTTTTTAATGAATAGCAAAGGTGGAGAAAAAAAATTAAAGATTTTTTCGGGACTTTTTAAAAGTAAGTTGTTTTAATAGAAAGCAGCTCTAGAATTGCATTATAAAATCCGTTTAAACATCGGACAAAAAAATAAATAGAAACATTAAAATAAAGCACCATGAAAACCCTAAGACCCCTACTACTTTTACTCTTAAGTTCGATTCTGTTTTTTACCTCCTGTAGAACAGAGGACGAGGTATTTATTGATCCTCCGGCCGGAGAGACCTTAACTGCCGGATCTACCTTGGCCAGTTTATTGAACCGGACGGCTTTAAAAGATGGCTCCTTGGATAATATTTTGGACAATGCCAATTGTTTAAGCGTTCAATTGCCCATCAACGTTACGGTAAACGGCATATCGCTGACCATTACCGATGAAGATGGTTACGAGGAAGTGGAGGATATTTTTGATGATTTTAATGAGGATACGGATGTCCTTGCAATCAGTTATCCTATTACCATTATAAAGTCCGATTACACTACACAGACCGTTAATTCCGATGCCGAATTGGCCACTTTGGCCGCTACTTGCCCAGCGGATAACGAGCTGGATGATGATATTGAATGTATCGATTTTAAATATCCCATTATGGCATCCGTATTCAATCAGAACAATGAGGTTATCAACACGATAAACATCAACAACGATAAGGATATGTATGATTTTATTGATGATTTGGAGGATTTTACCGCGGTGACCATTAACTTCCCCATTACCGTGATTTTGGCGGATGGCAGCGAGGTGGCCGTAAACAGTATTCAAGCATTACAACGCGAAATTGAATTGGCGGACGACACCTGCGATGAGGACGACGACAGCGATTACAACGATGACGATTGCGACGACTGCACTACTGACCAATTGGAAAGCCTTTTTGCAACCTGTACCACATGGAAAATAGACGATTTGGAGCGCAACGACAATGAACTGGACGCACTATACACCAACTATACCTTCACTTTCAATGCTGATGGCACCCTAAGCGCTATCGGAAACGGCACGGAAGAAACAGGCACATGGACGGCAACAGGTTCAGTTGGCAATATCGACTTGGCCATTAACATTCCCAACTTAACAGACCTCAACGGCACATGGAACTTGGACGAAATAGAACGGGAATCCGGCGAAGTGGAATTTGAGCTTTTCATAGGCGATGACGAACTGTCCTTTTACAGTTCTTGCGGCACGGAAAGCACAAGTGGCGATACCTTAAGCGACACCCTTACGGAAGCGAACAGCATTTGGACGGTAAGCAGTTTTGTGGACGAAGGCGATAATGAAACAGCAGCCTTTAACGGCTATCAGTTTAGCTTTTCTACATCTGGCAGCGTAAGCGCACAAAACGGGAACAGCACTACGGCAGGCACTTGGTATTCTCAGAAAAATGCGACGGAACTGGTTATCGATTTCGATACCGAAAACATCTTGGACGAACTGGACGAGGATTGGAAAGTGGTTTCCATTTCCGAAACCCAGATAGAACTAGAGGATATTGATGATGACAATGGTAACGTTGAAAGCACCCTGACACTTAGTAAACAATAATAAAAGGTGTAAAAAACGTTGAACATAGCTTATACAAGAAGATACAAAAGGGTGTGGGCACAAGGACAACAATCCCCCAATTTGGTCCGCTTTCTTTAACGAGACGGTCTGTGTCCGCATCCTTTTCTTCACCTTAATAATTAAACATAAAATCACAAAAAAATGAAAAACCTTAGACATTTTACTTTTTTTGCCATCGCTATGGCCACCCTATTTACCTCATGTACAACCGACGATGTAAACAACTCTCCAGAGGGCCAAGAAGTGCAGGGTACTGTTCAGGTAGGCAACTGGCGGATAACAAACTTTAATGATTCCGGGGAAGATGAAACCTCAGATTTTGCCGGGTATAATTTTACCTTTGCCCAAGATGGCATCCTAACGGCCACTAATGGAACAAATACCCTAACCGGCACTTGGTCTGTAGACAATGATGACGATGACGTAGATTTTATCATTTTCTTTCCGGTTTCAGACACCAGTGACTTTGAGGACCTTAACGAAGACTGGGACATTGTCTCCATTTCCGACACCAAATTAGATCTTATTGACAGGGACGATGATGACGATGATGACCGCTTGGTATTTGAAAGGAACTAATCTTAGCGTTGCCCCTTAGAATTTAAAGCCAGTTTCCAAAAAATTGCGACACTGGCTTTTTCTGTGGTTTATACATTTGTTTAAATTATTTTTTGTTCAGATAAAGCAATCCCGATAACGCTAACGGGACAACCCATAGCCAGCGCTACGGTTTTTTTCAAATTATTGGTGCAGGAGCTCTTTTAGCTCTATTTTTTGAAATGTCATATCCGCCTGACTGCTTTCATAAAAAATTCCTATGGTCTGCTCATCAACACTTGTTAGACTGGAATATCCACGTCCATATCCTTCATCGAGTAAAAGCCAATATTTTTCGGGCCATGTTTTACCCTGGTCAAGACTTGCCTTAATGGTGATATTATATCGACCTTGCTTTGTATTAGGGTTTGAAAATATAAGAACAGATTGCTTTTTACCGTCCACGGTATATTCATGTTTGTACAAAGAAGCCATACAAACAGGCTCTTGCAGGGCCCCATGCGAAGTAGCGTGTTCCGTCCAAGTATCCCCCAAATTGGTAGTTATCGCAATAGCACGTCCATTAGTAGCTCCCTTTTCCTTCTCATTTCTATTATCCCTCATATTCAGCATCAGAACGCCGTTATCCAGGTCAACCACGGCGCATTCGGTCGTATTACTGTAAGCGGGATTACTGGTTTTCCATGTTTTACCGCTATCTTTACTGTAGGTAATGTTGGAAAAAGGCAGGCCATTTTTATCACGGCCTTGTGTGGGCAAAACCAAGGTACCGTCCTTTAAGGTAATGCCATTTCCCGGAGCAGGTGCCCATAACCACCATGCTTCCTTTTTGCACATTTCTGTAAGATTGATGGGCTCGCTCCATGTTTTTCCATCGTCCGAACTTTTGGCAATCAAGAATTGAGCTGTTTCCTTTACCCCAAAGCCCGGCTGCGACCCCCTATTTCGCCACTGGTGGTTCTAGGCAATGGAATCCTTGGTCAGGTTTTCCAGCCATTTTCCTTCGGCGTTTATCACACCGTGCATCCAGAGACCCGTAACGAAAATTGCTCCTGAGTTTTTATCTGCCAAAAGACTGGCATCGCTTACGCCGTTGAATTTTTGCGGTAGTCCACCCCATTCACCCATGTTCAGCGGAATCCTCATGGCCTCCCACGTAGTACCGCCATCCGTGGTCCTACTAAGACCTATATCCATGTCTCCCTGTAAATCACGACTACTGTCCCTTCTCACATCATACACGGCCAAAAGTGTTCCTTTGTTGGTAGTCACAAGCCCTGGTATCCGATACGTATGCACCTTATCATCCATGTGTTTTCTTACCGCAATACCCGTTCGTAATTTTTTGGGATGCGCCAATTTACCTACAAAGGCATCGCCCTGATCCGTTTCTACTTTTATGCATTCTGCAACAATCCTTCCCATAATATCCGCATCCTCCTTCAGGGTAAGGGAAAGCCAAAAATAATTGTGTTCTTTCGTTAATTCAATATCCCCGTTAAGTGTAATGGTAGACAAAACGTTCTTGGTCTTAGCGAACTGGATGCTTTCCTCATTTAAAAAAGCCTTTTTGCCCGGATTGTAATACAGGGTTACCGACGCAATAGTGCTTACATCCGTAGTGCCATCAAGCGAAATATGCACTTGCTTTAATCGTGTAGCAGCCGTTGCGTCCTTTTTTATGATATCCAAATACAACACATGGTTGGTCTTTTTGGATTTAAGTACCGGAACTTCGATTTGACCCTGTTCCACTAGGGTGTTTTTATCCTCCTTTTTACACGCTGAAAAGAATAGCAGAAAAATAGCGCTCAAAATGGTTATTGCTTTCATTAGGATTTCTTTTCTATTGCGATACGGTCTTATATCACTAAGTTTCACTAAATATATTGTTTCTATGCTATTGAACTGACAATTTATGTTTTTTTCCAAAGGACACAAATGACTGACCCGACCTCTTTTAGTATGTTCTCACTTTGATAAGCACAATATAAATTATTGGTTTTTTAGCATTTTTGTCCGGCTAAAGACATAAGACCCCCGAAGAATACTGGGCGCTATTAGATATAAGATAGGGGCTAACTAGTGACCTCTAAAAATTTATCTGCCACGGCCATTGAATATATTTCAAGTAATCCAGAATTATTAAGTAAAGCAATAAAAATAATTGGAATGTAAAACTTCCATCTTTTTGTTTTGATATACAGAGCGACTCTTTCAACGGGGTCGTTTTTTACATGGTATCTTTTCTTACTTCTTGACTTTTCTACGAACTTCCGTAAACTCCATAAAATAAACGAAACAGGCTTCATTTGATACGTTTCTTATATATCAATCACTGTAAATCTGCAAAAAAAGGATTTTGTCTATCAATCGTTGACCTATTAAATTGAATCACCCATAGCGGGCAAAGTGAGCATAGTGCATCCAATTTGAGGTATACGTTTTGGTTATAGTTGCGAAGACTTTCGCGCTTCCCCCTAAACACCTAAAGGTATAACGCCCTCGCGGCTTTGACAAGAAAGCCCCTCAAGTACGATAAACTCACAAAGATTCAGAAACAGCGACGAATAGAACTCAACAATAGCGTCGATAACCCAAAACAAGAAGCTACAAAAAGCAATTCTTCAAAATTAAACGCTGTCTTTTTTATTGCCGATGTTTAGTCAAAAGCAAATCCTGTGGCTAGTCTATAAATAAATGCATAAAGTACGATGGCGAACATAATGAAGCTAAACCATGCGAAAAATTTAAAGTAGCGCTTGGCTAGGAAGCCTCCCAAGTTTTTAAAGCCTTCAGTATAAATTTCCTGTACAAGTAGAATTGTTTTCATAAGGGGGTTTTTTAAATCTTAGGCAAAGCTCAGGCACTTCATACGGCAAGGAGAATTTATTTGTCATAAGGTCGTAAAACAATGCTTAACAGTACTTCCGTAGGATGAACGGTACTTAAAGCAGACCAATCGCAAAAATATATTTTCACTTAATCGGAGAATAAGGCCTAACTATGACGATAACATGAATTTCAAAAATACCGTAGGTTCTTTTTAATACATTTAGCTTACTATTTTATAATTTTCAATGGCCTATTTAAAAAACAGCAAGGTGTCCACAACATGCTTTTGCCAGTATGGCCATTCATGTCCTCCCCTAAACTCTTGATACTCGTGCGGTATGTTCCGTTTTTCAAGTGCGTTGTGCAAAGCCCTGTTATGTTCTATAAGCGGGTCTTCGGTGCCACAATCAAAACGAATTTTAGGTAGTTTGTCCACACCGTTATCCAGTATGCCCAAAACGGAATGTTCGTGCGCATCGGCCTGAGTAAAATTCCCAAGTTCCTCTTCTACAAAAAGTGACAGCTGATCTAGATGGGTGATCGAGGAATGCGCAGATATGGCCTTGAACTTTGGGGCGTATTTGAACCCTAGGCGCAAAGCTCCGAATCCTCCCATGGAAAGTCCGGATAAACACAAGGGCGATGTCTTGCTTACCATGGGAATATTTTGCAGTACTGCTTCCGGCACATCGTCTACGATCCACCTTTCAAAATCCTTTTGGTTGTGGGGTAGGTAGCCAGACCCGTCTCCCCAGAGACCGTCCGACGGCATAGCAATGACCATGGGAGCAATTTCCCCTTTTTTTATAAGTTCCCAGGCGGTAAGATGTGCACCACCTTGTTGAGACCACGACCAAGCACTCCCATAAACACCATGTAATAAAATGATCAAAGGCACATGGCTAAGACCTTCTAATGGAGGTACAAAAACGCAGATATCGCCCCTACCTTTTAAATGTTTACTTTTTATCGTTATCCAACGTAGGTTATTGCTTTCAAAAGTGGGGTCGGATATTTCTGATGTTCTAAACTGTGTGTCCATTTAAAAAAGTATAACGCCCTTGGCATTTTCACCGGATAACATCGCCTCAAACGCGAGTGGCAATTCTTCCAAGCTATAGGTTTGAGTAATCATTTCTTCCAGTTGCAGCTCGCCCGTTGCATAATGTTCCAAAATTTTTGGAAAATCCTGTTGCGGTCTGCAACCGCCATAAAGCGGATTGATATAAATCTTGTCCCATTCAAAAAGGTTCATATCAAAAGGAATTACCTTTTCGATACCACTTACTTGCACCGCAGTACCCGCATTACGGATCATGGCCAAAGGCGCGGCACCCAGTTCCGGGACTGCCGTACATTCAAAGGCATAGTCCGCACCTCGGCCATCGGTCAGTTTTTTCACTTTTTGTGCCGCTAGCAAAAGACCCTTATCCGCTTCATCGGCTAGAATGGTATGTGTGGCACCAAATTGTTTTGCCATCTCCAAGCGTTTTTCATTGATGTCTATGGCGATAATCTTGGCGGCCTTACAGATTTTTGCCCCTTGCACGACGCTAAGACCCACTCCGCCCGTACCAAGAACCACAACAGAACTACCAGCGCTGACTTTAGCTACATTTACCACTGAGCCATAGCCTGTCATTACCCCACAACTTATAATACTGGCCGCTGCAAAGGAAATAGTCCCCAGCGGATTTTTTACAACGGCCGAGGCCTTGACCAAAGTGTATTCGGACAGGGTGCCGATATTGAAGGAACGCTCAATAGATTTGCCATTGTATTGAGTTCCGTTCAAATGGGCGTGCCCTTCCGTATAGCCGTTTCCACCCGCAACTACGGGGGAATTATTTTCACAAATATGCTCATTGCCCAGTTGGCACTGAAAACAGGTTCTGCAAGGCGTCGCCCAATTTAATATGACGGAATCGCCCAAGGCAACATGAAGTACCTCTGAGCCAAGTGCGGTAACGATGCCCGCACCTTCATGCCCCATAACAATAGGCTTGCCCCAAGAGAGGGAATCGTAATCTGTATGGCAAAGTCCGGCAGCTTTGATTTGTAAGACTACTTCGTCTGGTCCGGGGTCAAAAACCATAACATGATCTATGATAAAACTACCGTCGCCTGTAGCAATGGCACTTTTAGAAGTAATGGGCATATCAATTCAATTTTTGGTTAGGTGTATACCATTGGGTTGTCTCTTTAGCCCCTAAAATACCAAATTGAATATGAATTACATCAATCTACATACATTGAACTTCTTCAACATATCGTTTTTATGTTAAATTTAATATGAAGTACGGGGCTATATTTCTTCAAAACTAAAAAATACACTGTCTACAGTACCTAAGAAATGAAAATCAGGATAAGAGGAAATTCAATTCGTCCGTATTTAAAAACGTTGGACGTGGCTGGGTTTTGTAAAGAGGTCAATAGGATAACTTTCCATATCCTAGATTATAATATAGGGCTGAAACATTCCATCTAAGATATATTGAAGCATAACAGCACCTTCTTTTTAGTGAGTTTGTCCAAATGTACAGATTGTTTTATTGGCTTATATGAAGGGCCTTTTCACCGTACGATGTCCAAACAAGCCTTTATAATGCAATGCAAAAGTCAAACCCTTCTTTAACTTTTGACAAAACGGGTTTTCGTTCGTAAATTAGGGGACGGAATAAAGCGTAAGCAGTTGGCAGTTTTGAGTAAAACTTAATAAGAGAGCAGTAAAAAGTAATAAGTAAAAAGTGTCTTTGGGTGGCGCGAACCGCAGGCTGAAGTGATGAGAGATAGTTACGGGACGTGGCTATCTGTTGGAATTAAGCGTAAAAACATAGAGAAAAGTATATAATTTCGATAACAACAGCATGGAGAAGTATATAATTAAAGTAAACGAATCGGAATTTGAAGTAGATATCGATGCTCTTCAGGCATTGGACATTCAAAAACAGCAAGGTACAGGTTATCATGTATTAAAGGATCATACCACTTATGAAGTGCAACTCTTACAAACCGATTTTGAGTCGAGAACACTAAAACTTTCCGTAAACGGGAATTCCTATACCGTTGCTATTAAGGACAGTTACGACCAATTAGTCAAAAAAATGGGATTGCTGTCCAACACCTCCCAAAAGGCCAAGAACATATTGGCACCTATGCCCGGTTTGATCATGGATGTGATGGTAGAAGCGGGTCAGGAAATCCTTGAAGGCACACCTTTATTGGTGCTGTCGGCCATGAAAATGGAAAATCAGATACTTTCCCAAGGTGCCGGAAAAATAAAATCGGTTGAAATCAAAACCGGGGATACTGTGGATAAAGGGCAGTTGATTATTGAAATGGAATAGAAAAATGACGCTTTAGCGCTGGCTGAGCGTAGCCGAAGTCAAATCGTTAGCGGTAAACCAATCAAATAGATTCCCGCATTTGCGGGAATGAAAAAAGAGATTTTATGCAAAAAATACTAATTGCAAATCGTGGGGAAATTGCCTTACGCATCATGAAGACGCTACGGAAAATGGGCATTAAAACCGTTGCCGTATATTCGGAGGCCGACCGTAATTCGCCCCATGTACGTTTTGCCGATGAAGCTGTTTTGTTGGGAAAATCGCCCTCATCGGAATCCTATTTGGTTATGGAGAAGGTCATTGCAGCCGCCAAACAAACCGGTGCGGAAGGTATACATCCGGGCTATGGATTTTTAAGTGAAAATGCCGTTTTTGCACAACTCGTGGCCGATAACGGGATTACCTTCATTGGCCCCTTACCCCACGCCATAAGGGTTATGGGAAATAAATTGGCGGCCAAAGAAGCGGTAAAGGCTTATGATATTCCTATGGTGCCCGGCATAGACGAGGCGATCACGGATACCGAACTCGCAGAAAAAGTAGCTGGGAAAATAGGTTTTCCTATACTTATAAAAGCTGCGGCAGGTGGCGGTGGAAAGGGTATGCGTGTCGTAAATAACATGGAAGAACTTCCGGAACAAATGGAACGCGCCATTGGCGAGGCGGTCGCCGCTTTTGGGGATGGTTCAGTGTTTATAGAAAAATACGTGGGTTCCCCACGCCATATAGAAATTCAGGTATTGGCAGATACGCATGGGAACGTCGTCCACCTTTTTGAACGGGAATGCAGCGTGCAGCGCAGGCATCAAAAAGTGGTGGAAGAAGCGCCTTCTTCCGTCTTAACGCCCGCCATACGTGCGGCCATGGGAGAAGCCGCGGTTCGCGTAGCAAAGGCCTGCGATTATGTGGGTGCCGGTACGGTAGAATTCCTATTGGACGAAAACAAAAACTTCTTTTTTCTGGAAATGAACACCCGCTTGCAAGTGGAGCATCCCGTTACGGAACTGATTACAGGTTTAGATCTGGTAGAACAGCAGGTAAAAATAGCAAGAGGGGAAGCGCTGGAATTCACTCAGGCCGATTTAACCATCACAGGCCATGCGGTGGAAGTGCGTGTGTATGCGGAAGATCCCTTGGATAATTTTATGCCCAGCATCGGCACCTTGTCCACCTATATAACGCCAAGCGGAAAAGGCATTCGGGTAGATGATGGTTTTGAGGAAGGCATGACGGTGCCCATGTTCTACGACCCTATGATTTCCAAACTGATTACCTACGGAAAAACGAGGAACGAAGCAATCCGATTGATGATCGATGCCATAAACGATTACAAGGTAGAAGGCGTCGCCACGACCTTGTCTTTTGGGAAGTTTGTTTGCGAGCATGAAGCCTTTACCTCGGGGAATTTTGACACCCATTTCATAAAGAATCATTACAGTCCGGAAGCGGTAAAAGCCAAATACGCCGAAGAAGAACAAATCGCCGCCTTGGTAGGGTTACAACTGTATTTAGAGCATAAGGACAAGATAAAAGTACCCAAGGCAACAGTCGCAAACTGGAAACAAAATAGAAGCTAAACTGCCTCGATGCAAGCATACAAGGTATCCCCCGAAGTTTCGGGGCCAAAAGGTAAAATCCCTCCCGAACACTCGGAGTCAAAAAAACGAGCCAAAGCCTCGGGGTAGTAAACCCGTAAAATAATAATAAAATTTGCTTGATGAACGATAAAATAAAAATTCTCGAAGCCAAATTGGCCGCCTCACAACTAGGTGGTGGCGAAGAGCGCATAAAAAAACAGCACGACAAAGGAAAGCTGACGGCAAGGGAGCGACTCCATTTCTTATTGGACGAAGGTTCTTTTGAGGAGTTGGGCGCCTTGGTTACGCACAGGACAACCGATTTTGGTATGGAAAAACAAAAATTCTATGGCGATGGCGTGGTTACAGGCTATGGCACCATAAACGGCAGACAAGTGTGTGTGTTTGCCCAAGATTTTACTGTTTTTGGCGGTGCATTATCGGAGACACATGCGGAGAAGATTTGCAAAGTGATGGATATGGCGCTGAAAATTGGCGTTCCCATGATCGGACTCAATGATAGCGGTGGAGCGCGTATTCAGGAAGGCGTGCGTTCCCTGGGTGGCTATGCCGATATTTTTCACAAAAACGTAAAGGCATCGGGTGTCATTCCCCAGATTTCGGCCATTATGGGGCCTTGTGCCGGTGGCGCGGTGTATTCTCCCGCCATAACCGACTTTACCTTGATGGTGGAAAACTCCAGCTACATGTTCGTAACGGGACCCAATGTGGTGAAAACGGTTACCAATGAGGAAGTTACATCCGAGGAACTGGGCGGGGCGATGACGCATGCTACCAAGTCGGGCGTAACGCATTTAACCGCCGTCAACGATATTGAATGTATCGCACAGCTTAAACAGATGCTGTCTTACATGCCACAAAATTGTGAGGAGCGTCCTGCCCTGCTGCCGATGGAATTAGGTAATGGGATAAGGGAAGAATTGGAACAGATCGTACCTGAAAATCCCAATCAGCCTTATGATATGCGTTTGGTCATCAAGGGTATTATAGACGAAGCCTCTTTCTTTGAAATACATAAGGACTATGCCAAAAATATTGTGGTCGGTTTTTCTAGAATAGGTGGGCGAAGTATTGGTGTTGTCGCCAATCAGCCCAATAGTTTGGCCGGTGTCTTGGATGTGGACGCCTCCAAAAAAGCGGCACGTTTTACCCGTTTTTGCGATTGTTTTAATATCCCTTTATTGGTCTTGGTAGATGTTCCCGGATTCTTGCCCGGCACCGATCAGGAATGGAACGGCATCATTACCAACGGCGCCAAATTGCTGTATGCTTTAAGCGAAGCAACCGTACCAAAAATAACTGTCATCACAAGAAAGGCCTACGGAGGCGCCTATGATGTCATGAATTCCAAACACATTGGTGCCGATATGAACTACGCATGGCCCGGTGCAGAAATTGCCGTGATGGGCGCCAAGGGTGCCAGCGAAATCATCTTCAAAAAAGAAATTGCCAAGGCTGACGATTCAGAAGCAAAACTGGCCGAAAAGGAAAAAGAATACGCCGATAAATTCGCGAATCCCTACAGCGCAGCGGAGAGAGGTTTTATAGATGAAGTGATACGCCCCAAAGACACCCGAAAGAAACTGATTAAGGCCTTTGCGCTGTTGGAAAATAAAGTGGAGCAGATGCCCAAGAAGAAGCATGGGAATATTCCTTTGTGATGGTAAATATTTTTAAAATATGTCATAAATAAAAGCTACTAATTACATCATTATCAAAACCAAAAAATTATATGGTTTTTTCGTAAATTAGTAGAATGAAAGAAAAGCAATCGGCAGGATTGGATTTTATCGTCGATAAACTTACCAACTCGATTGAGAATGTAGTTACAGGCGACAGTTTTAAAACCGAAATTTCGATTTTAACTAAAAATGACATTCCATCGATAGCAAAGAAAAAAGGTTGGCTTTTCGACTGGCGCAAGGAATTAAAAAATCCTGTTAGGGACATTTACAAACTTACCATTGTTGGCAATTCAGCAATTATTCAAGGGCTTGTTAGCATTTAAGTGAAGAAAGATCATGTGTATATGCATTTGGTTGAAAGTGCCCCTTTTAACAAGGGAAAAACAAAAATGTATTCGGGAGTTCCCGGAAACCTCGTTGCTTTTACCTGTAAAGTATCATTTCAGCGAGGATATGAAGGCAATGTTTCGTTTTTATCGAAAACACAGCTTTTAGAACACTATGAAAAGACGCTCGGAGCCTTTCATTTTGGTGGACGGATTATGATAATCGATACGCGCGCCGCACTAAAACTTATGGGCAAATATTTTAAAAACAGTTGATTATGGCACAAAAAGAAAAAGAACTGAATGTTGACTTTATTGGAAATCAGGAAGGTCTAACTAAAGAAGAAGAAAAAGCATTAAGTGACTTCTTTGAAAAGCGCAAACTTGCTTCTAGCAAAGGACAGGGGAAAGGCAAGCCAAAAACGGCAAAAAAGCGTAAGGTCACAAACTAGACAACAAAACAGCGGAATAGAAGAAAGCTTACCATTTCCAATACCTTAACAACTATTCATTCAGCTTTCAAAAAATCAGTCTCGCCTAACCAGCAGTTCTAAAAACTTAAGCTATTTACGAACTGGAAAGATTGTCTTTCATTACCAACCGCGTTTGTAATAATCCTACCATTATAACTCATAGATTCCCCTAAGTTTACCACAAACATGAAGCAAAAACACCTATTTGAAGCATTTCCAGAAGTCTCCGCCAAAGCTTGGAAACAAAAAATACAGTACGACCTTAAAGGGGCAGACTATAATGATACCCTAGTCTGGGAATCTCCCGAAGGTATAAAAGTGAAGCCTTTTTACCATGCGGAAGACCTTTCAGATGACCTTCCTAATATACCTTTCGTACACCATGGATGGCACATCGGACAAGTGATTTACGCGGGAAACGCTGAAATGGCGAATAAAGCGGCTTTAAAAGCGCTTAATAGAGGTGCGGAGCGGATACAGTTTTTAGTGCCGTCCGAGGATATTGATGTAAAGGTCTTGTTCAAGGACATCGATTTGGAAAAAACAGCTATCTATTTGGAGATGCAGTTTCTTTCGGAGCGATTTATGCAATCGGTTTTGGAGATTGATTTAAAGGCAAAGGACGCTGTCTTTTTCAATGTGGATATCATTGGCAATTTGGCCCGTACGGGAAACTGGTATATCGACCTGAAAAAAGACCATGAAAACCTAGCAAAAATAACGGAAACAAGTGCGAATCACGTTTTGAGTGTGGATGTTTCGCACTATGAAAACGCTGGAGCGAACATGGCACAGCAATTGGGCTATGCCATGGCACATGCCAACGAATACCTGAATCATTTGGAGCAAAACGGAAGTTTAAGCAAACTGAAAAGCATCGTTTTTAAAGTGTCCGTAGGTGGAAATTACTTTTTTGAAATTGCTAAACTCAGGGCATTGCGGTCGCTTTGGGATGGCTTGCTACATCTCTACGACGTGCAGCTGGAGTGCCATATTGTGGCCTATCCGTCCAAACGAAATAAAACACTTTACGACTATAATATAAACATGCTGCGGAGTACGACGGAATGTATGTCGGCCATCTTGGGCGGTGCAAATACCGTCATCAATATGCCTTATGACGCGCTGTACCATAAGTCCAATGATTTTGGCGAACGTATTGCCCTGAATCAGTTGCTACTTTTAAAAGAAGAAAGCTATTTTGACAAAGTAGCGAACGCCTCCGATGGGGCCTATTACATAGAAACCTTGACCAAACAACTGGCAAAAAAAGGCTTGGAATTATTAAAATCGATTGAGAAGGGCGGTGGCTTTTTAAAACAATTGAAGGAGCACACGATACAGGGGAAAATAAAAGAGTCCGCCAACAAGCAGCAGGAACAGTTCAACGCACAAAAAGAAGTCTTGGTAGGCACCAACAAATTCCAGAACGAGGACGATAAAATGAAGGGCGATTTGGAACTCTACCCTTTTGTAAAAACCAATGCCAGAAAAACATTGTTGGTGCCCATCATAGAAAAGCGCTTGGCGGAAGCCTTGGAACAAAAAAGATTGGAAGATGAGTAGAAAAAACCTTGATAATCTCACTTTAAAGAACGGTACTGCCACTTCGAGCCCTTCGGCTTCGCTCAGGGCATGCCCTGGCGATAAGCGAGCGGTTGAGACTTACACCACCGCAGAAAACATCAACATAAAAAAAACCTATTCTAAGGACGATATAAAGGATGCCGAGCACCTGAATTTTGCAGCGGGTATCCCACCGTATCTGCGCGGCCCCTACTCCACCATGTACGTTAGGCGGCCGTGGACCATACGCCAATATGCCGGATTTTCAACGGCTCAGGAGAGTAATGCGTTTTACAGGCGCAATTTAAAAGGCGGACAGAAAGGATTGTCCGTCGCTTTTGACCTACCTACCCACAGAGGCTATGACAGCGACCATGAGCGTGTAGTAGGCGATGTAGGAAAAGCAGGTGTGGCCATTGATTCTGTGGAGGATATGAAAATTTTGTTTGATGGAATTCCCTTGGATAAGATGTCGGTTTCCATGACCATGAACGGGGCTGTTTTGCCTATTATGGCGTTTTATATTGTGGCAGCAGAGGAACAAGGTGTGGCTAAGGAATTGCTGGCAGGCACCATTCAGAACGATATTTTGAAGGAATTTATGGTGCGGAACACCTATATTTATCCACCAAAACCTTCCATGCAACTGGTTGCCGATATTTTTGAATATACGAGCAAGTTTATGCCGAAGTTCAATAGCATCAGTATTTCGGGCTATCACATGCACGAGGCCGGCGCACCGGCGCATATAGAACTGGCCTACACCTTGGCGGATGGCTTGGAATACATCCGTACCGGACTAAAAGCCGGACTAAAAATTGATGATTTTGCACCGCGACTTTCCTTTTTCTGGGGCATTGGCATGAACCATTTTATGGAAATCGCCAAGATGCGTGCGGCACGAATGCTATGGGCAAAAATGGTAAAGGAATTTGACCCTAAAAGCGATAAATCCCTCGCCCTCCGCACCCATTGCCAGACCAGCGGATGGAGCCTTACGGAACAGGACCCGTTCAACAATGTAGCAAGAACTACCATTGAGGCGGCCGCGGCCGTGTTCGGAGGAACACAAAGTTTACATACCAACGCCTTGGACGAGGCCATTGCATTGCCTACCGATTTCTCGGCTCGAATTGCCCGTGAAACCCAAATCTACCTGCAGGAGGAAACCAAAATGACCAAGACCGTAGACCCTTGGGCAGGCAGTTATTATGTGGAAAGCCTAACGCACGAATTGGTGCACAAGGCGATGGAGCTCATGGACGAAGTAGAAGAACTGGGCGGTATGACCAAGGCCATAGAAGCAGGAATCCCTAAAATGCGGATCGAGGAAGCGGCTGCTAGAAAACAGGCGAGAATCGACAGTTCACAAGATGTTATCGTAGGCATCAACAAATACCGATTGAAGGAAGAGGACGACCTTCAGATTCTAGAAGTGGATAACCAAGCGGTACGCAAGGAACAGATGGAACGGTTGGAAGCTATCAAGGAAAATAGGGATACCAAAACGGTTGAAAATTGCTTGCAAGCATTGACCAAGGCTGCCAAAAACAAGATGGCAGGCGCCGGAGCTGCGGATAATTTATTAGCTTTAGCGGTAGATGCCGCGCGTGCCAGAGCTACTTTAGGAGAAATCAGCGATGCCTTGGAAACGGCATTTGGGCGGCACAAGGCCATCATAAATTCATTTACGGGAGTGTATTCAAAGGAAATTAAGGAGGACGAAAGTTTTAAAAAGGCCATAGCGCTATCGGACCGGTTTGCGGAGCAAGATGGTAGGCGACCGCGTATCATGATTGCAAAAATAGGTCAGGACGGGCATGACCGTGGCGCCAAAGTAGTGGCCACAGGCTATGCCGATATTGGGTTTGACGTGGATATAGGGCCGTTATTTCAGACCCCACAAGAAGCCGCAAAACAAGCGGTAGAAAATGACGTGCACATCCTTGGGGTTTCCTCCTTGGCCGCAGGGCACAAAACCTTAGTCCCCGCTGTAATAGAAGAACTAAAAAAATATGGCCGGGAAGATATTATGGTCATCGTAGGCGGTGTGGTGCCCAAACAAGACTATCCTTTTCTGATCGATGCCGGTGCGGCAGCCGTTTTTGGTCCGGGCACCAAAATTAGTGATGCGGCCATAGAGATTTTGGAGATGTTGTTAAAGGGATAAACGCTTAGGGTCTGTTTTGAAATAACCTGACTGTTTCTACTGGTTCTTTTGCTCGCCAACTGCGTTGAAAATAGGCGCCATAGCTAATGCTATGTCTGCGTTTTTAGCCTTGCCGGCAAACAAAATAACTTCCTATAAATTAGTCACTTTATTTCAAAACAGACCCTTAATGTCAATCTAGAAAAGTCAAAAAGCCGAATTTGAAGCATGATTTCATATCGGGCGCAGTCGAGATAGATTCAAAATCGAAATGTTGAAATTCTCCACTACGCCCGGATGAACAGTAAAACTGACTTTTAATATACTATGATTTGGCTAGCATAAACTTTCGGTTTAAGCAACAGCTACTTCCACTTCGGTTTTCTTTTTGTTCTTCATCCAGAAATACAGGATTGTAAACAGCACGATTAAAATTGCCGGGAAAATTGTCATTGTTTGCAAGGTTGCCTGTCCGGAGACCAATTCCAATTCGTCCCCAGTAAATCCTGCTGCCACGGCTTCCGCCTTGTCGGTATCAATCCATCCGCCTATAACGCGTTGAAAAATAGAGGTTGAAAACATGCCTATGGCACCGATGATGGATAATCCCAATGCCCCGCTTTTAGGTGCTTTTGTAGCTACCAATCCAAGCATGTTGGGCCAAAAATAAGCTATGCCGAGCGCAAAAATAACTGCGGCCACGTAGGCCATAGCACCGGTCTGTGTGCTAAATAAGTAAATACCGATGGTCGCCAAAATGGCCGAACCTAAAAGAACACCGGTTTGGTCGAACCGTGCTACCATATCGCCGCCAAAATAACGTGCTACTGCCATTAATCCCGCAGTCAATGCTAAAACTAACATGGGTTGTGCGCCACTTTTGGCCAAGATCAAGCCTACCCATTGATTTGGTCCGAATTCAGAAATAGCGGTCAGCGCCATACAAATCCCAATAAAAAGAAACAATGGGGTCGCCATGGCTTTTAAATTACCGCCCAGCGTAGCAGCTTCTTGCATTACAGCCTTTGGCCAATTCTGTCCAAAAAATAAATAGGCGTAAATTAAGGTTGGAATCATCAGCAGCCACATCTGGCTTTGTCCTATGATTCCAAAATCGGTCATGAAGCTTGATAACAAACTACCAACGGCTATACCACCGGGAAACCACATGTGAAAACGGTTCATCATAGTACTCATCCTTATACCTTTGTAGGCGTCCGTAATCATTGGGTTACAGGCGGCTTCCGTACAACCGTTGCCTAAGCCTATAAGAAGGTTGGCAATGAGTAAAAGTATATAGTTGCCGGAATAAATAAGCATTATTATACCGACGGCATGTGCAAAAAACGCAAATTGCATAATGGCTTTACCACCTACTTTATGGTAGATAAGGCCACCTATTACCATAGAAATGGGAAAGCCCAAAAACCACATGGAGGCTATGAGTCCTGCCTGACTTGCGGTCAATTCTAATTCTGTTTTCAGTTGATCTAGTATTCCTGCCGCGATCGCGAAAGAGAACGCCGTAGTTATTAATGCAAAACAGCTGGCATAAAACAGCCTGTTCGCATCTACTTTTGAATTTTCCATACTCTTATTGATTTTAGTTGTTTTGGTTCAAATGCTAATCTAGTAAAAATGAAATTATTTTTATAGTTTTTTAGCTAAATCCTATGCATAGTAGTCGAACGTTAACATATTATCATATTTTTGTTATTGTTGTTAGTTCGTAAGGGTCTGTAAATCAATCAAAAAAATATCATGGATAAATTTTCGATAGGTGTTGTGCTGTTGTTTTTGGTGTCCTGTGGGCCTGCTGCAAACCGGGAAATACAACCTAAAAGCAAGGTTGCCGTATCCGAAACTGCCCCGAGTGGTTATAATCCAGAGGCTAAACTTCAAGATTTGAATATTATTTTACGAGATCAGGGCACGCCAATGGCCAATTATGTACATGCCGTAAAAGCCGGAAATCTCCTGTTTTTAGCCGGTAAAGGCCCTAAACAGGCAAATGGCGAAAACATTGTCGGGAAATTGGGGGCGGAACTGTCCATTGAAGAGGGCTATGCCGCCGCAAGGGAAACAGCCATCAACCAACTATCCGTTTTAAAGGCAGAATTGGGAAATTTGAACAAGGTAAAAAGGATCGTAAAAGTAAAGGGTATGGTGAATGCAGTGCCGGACTTTACCGATCATTCCAAGGTCATCAATGGCTATTCCGACCTTATGGTCGCTGTTTTTGGTGATGCCGGAAAGCACGCCAGAGCTGCCGTAGGCATGGGTTCCCTGCCCGGTGACATGGCAGTGGAGGTAGAGATGATCGTTGAGGTGTATGAGTAAGGGCTTTTAAAGTTCAAGAGCAAGTGTCAGGTTCAAGTTCAAAAAAAAGCTGTACGCCTTAGGCTTTTTGTTGTGCGCTATTTTGAACTAATAAACCTCAATTGTATTTGACATTTGTATTTGAAAACATCCACCGTCTACAAATTACCCACTAACAACAAACAGATTGCCACGTCTCAACAGCTTTCTTACATTACTTAAATACTGCGTTCGGTCCTCGCAAAGACAATTTTTTACAGTTCACTTATTTCTTTTTACTTTTTACTCTTTCACCAATCACTGCCAACTGCTACTGCATACTACTCACTTTTTCTCTACCCTCTACCCACTATTTAATCCTCCCGTTCCAATCTATTTCCATAGCAAAGGGGTTGAGCAATTTTTCTGTGAGAATACTGACCGTACGTTTGTTCAACTCGGTTTTTTCATCAAAAGTTTGATTAATACCCCAATTGCTCCATTGCATTTGTATATTGGCAAGAGGAGTTTCTGGTTGGATCACTTGCACTATGGATGTGATAAAAGGCAGGGTAATTCCGGCACCCGATGCGGCGATTTTTTCCAGCTCCGGGAAGTAGGGTAGGAGTCCTGTTTTCCAATCGTGCTCAGATACGGTTCTGTTGGGGTAAAACCATGTTTGGTTGGCCCATTTATAAGTAATGCCCGTACTTTTTAGTATTCCGGTGGCGCCCATGCGCTGCATGGCGGCAAATGCCGTGTCCTCTTTTTTCACATCGATAAAAGGCATGATGTAAGCTTTGCTTTTTAGTAGTGCATTTTGAACCTGACGGATGGATATTTCCGATGGTTTTTTGTTTTCTAGGATTGATGTGGCCGCCAAAGCACCTGCCGCCTGCCCGATGCCCAGTACCACGGGTTGCAGTCTTGTAGCGCCGTTAACGATGTTGGACACGCTGATGTTCTTTTCCGCAACGATGAAATTTTCCACGCTTTTCGGCACCAAACTTCCCAAAGGCACATTGTAGCTTGGTACTTTTATATTGATGAAGTCGATTTCTGGGGTATCCGTATTTTTATCGTGATGGTGGTCTATGGGGTAGTCGCCCACGGCAACTCCTGTTCTGTAAAAAGTGAAATCGTAGGGTCTTTCCATGTGGTCTACCGTGAGGAAGGTTTTCCCCTTTACTCTTCTAGCTTCTCGGTCATAAGGAATCATGGGAAAATTGTCCTTGGTGGGGAATTCCTCGGCAACCCTAAAGTTTTTAAAGCCCAATTCATTTTGTATATAGTAGACAAAACCTTGGGTAAAATCCTTGGCCTCTTTTAATTTCTCCTGTCGTTCTGCTGCAGATAGTTCGGGCCAGTTCAGGTAGAAATCGTTCCCACAATTAGGCCAGTTCATCATGTATTTGTTATTCGGTAGTTTTCCGTAACCCAACATTTGTTCACAGCTGGAAACGGCACCGAACATTTCCCCATCTTCCCGTTTACAGGCACATGCGTAGGCGTCGGGATTATAGTTTTTCGGTTTCTTAACCAATCCTTTTCTGTCATTCCCGCGAAGGCGGGAATCTCCGCCAACATCCTCCAAGATCAGCACATACGTCAAGTCCTGTACGATGTTATTGGCTGTTTCCGGAGCTTCTTTTTCGCCAGTATCGCTTTTGGCATCCATTCCTAGTCTAAAATCGGCGCCTACCAAAGGTAAAAGTTCTCCAATTTCGGTAGCATCGATCAGTATTTTAGCAGTTGTGGTATAGGTTTTTCCTTTTTGTTTGTAGTTGACTGACCAGCCATCAGATCCTTGTGCTGAATTTAGTTCAGTAAGTTTATTGACATCGGTATACACCGCATTAAAGGCGATATCCAAATTGGGTATAGCAGCCATTTCTTGGAGCAATTTATTTCCTATGGAGGGTTCAAATAGGGTGTGGCTTACCCAGCCTGTTGCCAATGCTGTTGCCCCACCATAATGGTCGCGCAGTTTTTGCCGGAATTCCCCCCAAATACCGGAAGGCATTTCATGATTTCCGTCTATGGCAGATACGCCTGCTGAGGTCAACATGCCACCGAGCCAAGGCGTAGCTTCTATAATCTGGACTTTTGCACCCATTCTCGCCGCTTGGATACCAGCTGAGGTTCCACCGGCGCCACCGCCAATGATGAGGACATCAACTTGGTTTTGGGCAGTGCTCATTAAAATGCAAGACAAGAAAAGTATGAAGGGCGTTAGTTTTTTTAGTGTCATCTTTTGTTTTTTCGTTTGTACCATTATTTTTAATTTTCTACCGTCTACCGTCTACCGTCTACCGTCTACCGTCTACCGTCTACCGTCTACCGTCTAAATTTTCTCCAGCGTTTTCCAAACTTCCAATAAAGCTCTTGGTACATGAAAACAGCCTTTCCATTTTCCGCCTTTAAGATTTAGGGAGACCTTGCCTTGTCGGTTGAGGTAGCCGAACCATTCGCCACCGTTTTCCGTATCCCTAAAATGGGTCCAGGTGTAGTCATGTACTTTTTTAAACCACTCGGCTGCTTTGGGGTTTTGGTTGTAGCCATACGTTTTAGCCAAGGCCACCAAGGTTTCCAAATGCACCCACCATAATTTTTGGTCGTGCTCCAACTGCTGTGGCGGATGGCCCTTACAATCCATAAAGTACAAAATACCGCCATATTCGTTGTCCCAACCATGTTCCAGTTGTTGGAACAATATTTTTTCCGCTTTTTCGATGAGTGCTTTGTCATTTTTACGAATACCCAGATTCATGATAAACCACATAGCCTCTATCGCGTGACCGGGATTCAACAAACGGCCTTCAAAGCTATCTACGAATTCTCCTGTGTCTGAAACGTTTTCTAATACCAGTCCGCTTGTCTGGTCATAAAACGTGTTCATGACCAAATCTATGACACTATCCGTTACTTCTGAAACCTTCTCCGAACCTAGCAAAGGCTCTAGTTCCAAGGAAAGGTTGCACAAGATCATGGGCAGGGCAAAGTTTTGCATGGCACGGGTACCTGGGTAGGACTTGTCATATTTTCCTTTTGGATTATGCTGTCTTTTAATGATGTGCTCAAAAGTGGTTTTGGCGATTTCCGCATAGTTGCCTTGAGGGTCTATCTCATATAACTTACCAAAGGCCATGGCGGCAAAACAGTCGGAAAATATATTGTAGGGTTGCACCAAGGGCTGTCCTTTTTGGTTCAGGGAAAAATACCAATCGCCATGTGCATCCCGTCCATATTTTTCAAGAAAATTGGCACCTAGTTTGGCGATGTCTTTCCAATTTTGCTTTTTTCCCACCAACTGATATAAGGTAGAGAACATCCATACCTGTCGTGCTTGTAGCCAGATAAATTTGTCGGTGTCGTAGACTTCCCCTTTTGGCGTAAGGCAGGTAAAATACCCACCAAATTCTTGATCCAAAGAATGATTCTCCCAAAAGGGAAGTACCTCGTTTAGAAGTTCGTTTTTGTATAGTGCTGCGTAGTTTTTCAATGTATATGATGTGTGTTTTTCATTCGTCAAAAAGACCTCCCTTAATCCCTTCCAAGGAGGGAAACTATATCCGGCATTTGATAAAAACCTTTCAAAAAATAATTCTTATAATTCTATAAAGATTATATTTTTTGAGTGCTATCACTATCCTTTATGAGAAATTTCTCATATTTTACTCAATACTCAATACTCAATACTCAATACTCAATACTCAATACTTTTTACTTGTCTCACTCCATACTTCAACACAACACCTATTCAATTCCCCCTTCGGGGGCTTGGTTTTAGCGGACTTTCCATATACCGATTATACAAATGCCCAGCTTGCAAATAAGCCGATTGCGGACTCATAAAATGCGAGAACTCAAAAGTAATGGCTTTTTGGCATCCAGCCCGTTTTGCCGCTTTCAATTTAAACCATAATTTTTCCCATTTAATGGGTAAAAATTTGATGGGCATATCCCGATCAAAGGATTCCGAGTTCGTCCATGATTGGAGTCCGTACTTGTCTGCCAATCTTTT
>Ga0306871_1000081_pt1 | contig 40321 bp, 37 predicted proteins | sample AntRauMeHopE1497_FD_190447 | JGI IMG/M metagenome (GOLD analysis project Ga0306871, IMG submission 190447) | Saline lake microbial communities from Rauer Islands, Antarctica - Metagenome Hop E1 #497 (v2) (version 2) | ecosystem: Environmental > Aquatic > Non-marine Saline and Alkaline > Saline ... | reverse complement strand
CGAAATGTTAATGGAAAAATTGATAGCTGAAAACCAGGAACTTATGAAACTGATAAATCTCAGACCCTATATGCAGACGGGGTAAAACGAGCTTGCGAAAGTTGAATATTTAAAAAACAAACACCTTATAAAGGGCGATACTCATTCCAGCGGTTTTTAATGCATTTTATCTTTACAGAATAGAATCCGATACAACAAATGAATTTCGCAATTCCTCACTAATACCTCCCTCAATTCTCAGGGTAGGCTTTACGGCTTTTAAGGCTTTCAGACCATCGGCAGAAATTTGTGTATTCCACAGATAAATTTCCCGAAGGCCGTCCATTTTATTTAAAACAGGAATGCTTTCATCGCTGATTGCGGTGCTATGCACTTTTAAGGTTTTTAGCTTGGACAATAGGTTTAAAGCATCCATTTCGATGTCTGTAATAGGTGTTTGGTCAACTTCCAACCACTCTAGATTTGTGCAAGATCCGATGAAGTTCATTTCTTCTTTGCCAATAGGGAGTCCGCTCACATCCAACTGAACAATATTTTGGCCAATAAACTTAAGTCCCGTTACCTGTTCGGCAGTATAAACGGGCGATTTATAGACGTTAATGCTCAAGGCATCGGCATCGCCGGCAATACGCTTTATGGTTATGTAATCGGAATTCAGGCGCTGCAGGGTACTATCCGCCACTTTGGGCAGTTTGGCCCACTTTTCCTTTGCATCGGGCTGCATCAAGCCTTCGACCAAACCTTTTAAGGGTTCCGAAGATTGTAAATGAACCAATCGGAGGGTATCGGATGCGCCCAAGGCGATCCAACGTTCCAGGATTTGAATTTCCTGCTCATTTAAAGGTTGTTTGCCGTCCGGGGGCATGTGCTCTTCGTCTTCCATGGGAAGATGTACCCGCCTGATCATCTCGCTTTCTTCGGGATTTCCAGGTAAAATCGTATTTCCCACCTCCCCGCCGGCAAGAAGTGCGTCAAGCGAAGTCATGAGCAATCCCCCTTTTGTTTTATTGGGATTATGGCAGGAAACGCATTTGTTATCTAGAATACGCCCTACAACATCATTATATACCAAGGGGTTTTCGGGTATTTCATCCGCCCTCTTCTCCGTAGGAAGCGCCAAAAAATCTTCCCCGTGGGTAACCATGCCACCGTAATGTCCCGTAGCGAAAATGAGACCTACCAAAACCACTTGAAGCACTTTGGTAATAATGGGACGATTAAAGTTAACGGTATCCAAGCCGTACCAAATCGCTGCCAAAAGCGCCAATCCGCCTCCCATCCATTGGTGCCAAAACAAAAGGTCTCCTTTTAACGCTGTTTCCTTCCCCAGAAAAAATCCCGAAATCGCGGTCAACAATGAAAATAACACGGCTATGGTCAATAGTTGTTTTGGTACTTTCTTTCCCGTCAATCCCAAAAAAGCACAGAGTAAAAGCAGGACAATGGGAAAATGCAACACTAAAGGATGAAAGCGTCCCACCCAAGCTACCAATCTTGGAAGTTCTATATACGATTCGAACAGCAGACAGAAAAGGAGGAACAGCGATAGCCCGAAAACGGCATAGTCTACCCATTTATTTTTAGTGGGGGATGTCATTGGCTAGTTTGGTTAGTATGAAATAAAAAGAAGTTCATGGTCAATGCAAAGTAATGAGTATAAAGTATTAAGTACGAAGTAATGAGTATCAAGCGGTTAAATAGTTTGGTTTGTACTAAGTTTAAAGTGTTGAGAGCATTCTTAAAAGTGTTTGCTCATTTCAGTATAAATACTGAACTCTTGTTTAATTGATTCTCTACTATAGACTTTGTACTAGTTACTATGTACTAAATACTCTTTTTAAGCTAAAAGATCATTGATTACATTGCCGGCCACATCGGTAAGGCGAAAGCGGCGACCTTGGTATTTATAGGTCAACTTTTCATGATCGAGACCTAGCTGGTGCATTAGCGTGGCATGAAAATCATGGATATGTACGGGATTTTCCACCACATTATAGCCGAATTCGTCCGTTTGACCGTAGTTGAGTCCGCGTTTGATGCCGCCTCCCGCCATCCAGATACTAAATGCTTTGGGGTGGTGGTCGCGGCCATAATTTTCAGGGTCGAATTTTCCTTGGGCGTAATTGCCCCTTCCGAATTCCCCTCCCCAGACCACCAAGGTATCCTCTAGCATACCGCGCTGTTTCAGGTCCAGCACCAAGGCGGCGGAAGCCTGATCCACATCTTTGGCCTGACCGGCCATTTCGTTATGCAGGTTGCCATGTTGGTCCCAGCCCTGATGGTACAATTGAATAAAGCGCACCCCATTTTCGGCAAGCCTGCGCGCTTGCAGGGCATTGGCCGCATAGGTACCGGGCACTTGGCAGTCTTGTCCGTAGAGGTCTATGATCGATTGCGGTTCCTTGGAAATATCCATTACATCGGGCACCGACATTTGCATGCGGTAGGCCATTTCATATTGCGCGATGCGGCTTTCGATCTCGTCATCGCCCGTTTCTACATGATGCAATTTGTTCAAGGAGGACACATGGTCCAGCAAATGCCTTTTGTCCGATCTGGAAATTCCCTCTGGGTCATTTAGATAAAGTACTGGATCTTTTCCCGAACGTAACATGACACCTTGGTGCTTGGAATCCAAGAATCCGCTGGACCATAGCTTGGAATACAATCCCTGACTATTCCCTTTTCCACGTGAGGTCAAAACCACAAAGGACGGAAGGTTTTTATTTTCGCTGCCCAGCCCATAACTCAACCACGAACCCATACTGGGCCGGCCGGAAATCTGGCTTCCGGTCTGGAAAAAAGTAATGGCCGGGTCATGGTTAATGGCCTCGGTATGCATACTGCGTACCACGGTAATCTCATCGGCTATCTTGGCAATATGCGGAAAGAAATCGCTGATCCATGTTTGGCTCTCCCCATATTGATTAAACCCGATTTTTGGGGGCATCAAGGGAAATTTATCTTGATTGGCCGTCATGCCGGTCAACCGTTGTCCGTTACGGATGGACTCGGGCAGATCCTCGCCCATTCGTTTTCTTAAAATGGGTTTGTAATCAAAGCTTTCTAGCTGCGAGGGTGCACCGGCCTGAAACAAATAAATGATGCGCTTGGCCTTGGGTGCAAAATGGGCAACACCCAAATCCCCATCGGATGCCAAACTTGGACCCGATGTCTTGAACAGATCGGGAATCAACAAGGAGCCAAGTGCCAATGAACCAATACCTACGCTCAATTGCGAAAAGAAGTGCCTTCGGTTGGCCTTTAACGGATTTTCGGATGATTCTTTTTTTTCTTCCATTTTGGATGAATTTTTTGTTATTTCATTATGCTAGTATCAAAGAAACTAGACCGCTTCGCTATTTAGGACCAAGAGCCTAGACTAAATTTTTAAAAATAACACTATCAATAGTTTTCGAATTTTGACTTAACATGCGTTCTAAATTTTTAGAACTAATTTGCACTAACCTTACTAATTTTCCTATTTTCCTCCTTCGTCATTGGAACTTGATCGTTCCTAATTCTTACTTTGTTATTCTCTTGTCTCTTGTCTCTTGTCTCTTGTCTCTTGTCTCTTGTCTCTTGTCTCCTGTCTCCTGTCTCCTGTCTCCTGTCTCCTGTCTCCTGTCTCCTGTCTCCTGTCTCAATGTCTACTCCTTAGTTATAGTTTCATCCAAATTGTAGATTACTTGTGTCGTTAACATAAGGGCGGCAGTCCTTGCAGGATCTACGTTCAGTTGCTCATATTCGCCCAAGGCCGTCAATTTTTTGGCATCTTCCAATTCGTTCTCGTACAAGGTAACGGCATCATAATAATAGTCGTTCAAGGTCAATAGTTCTTCTTCTTTGGGAGAACGGACTAAAATCCGCTGAAAAAGGTCTGCGACCATATTGGGGTCATCATTGCCCTTTTCCTGAAGGGTGCGTTGCGCCAATACGCGCGTGGCCTCCAATACCTGTATGTCGTTTTGCAGTGCCAAGGCCTGAAGCGGCGTATTGGTATTCTGCCGGCGCACCTCGCAAAAATCTCGGGTAGGTGCGTCAAAAATGGTCATTGAAGGGGGTGGTAAAGTACGTTTCCAAAAAGTATATAAGGAACGTCGGTACAGGTCGTCACCGCTGTCCTGTACATATTTCGTCAAAACCCCCCTGTTCTCACCGGCATTGGTTTCTTCCCACAGCCCAGGCGGTTGATAGGGTTTTACACTAGGCCCTCCAAGCTCCGTATTTAGGAGTCCGCTGGTTGCCAAAATATAGTCCCTAATCATTTCGCCGCTCATTCTAAATCGTGGTGCACGGGCTAGTAACCGGTTCTCGGGATCGGACTTTTTAAGGTCGGGTCGCATTTGTGATCTTTGTTGGTAGGTGGCCGAAAGCATTATTTTTCTCAGCAAGTGCTGTATGTCCCAATCGTGTTCCATAAAATCCGCCGCAAGCCAATCCAGTAGTTCCGGATGGGAGGGCAGACTTCCCTGCACACCAAAATCTTCCGCGGTCTCTACCAAGCCCCTGCCAAATAACATTCCCCAGATGCGGTTGACAAAAACCCGAGCGGTCAAGGGATTGTCCTTGCTGACCACCCATTTTGCCAAGCCCAGGCGATTTCGCTCCAACGCTTCCGAAAAAGGATAGATCTCGTTCGGCGTGTTGGGTATAACGGAATCTGTCGGCTGGTCGTATTCGCCCCTATTCAGCATATAGGTGGTTTTGGGTGCCGAATCGTTCATGACCATGACCTTGATTTCTTGTCCTTCCTCCAAATTCACAAAATCGAGCACCCCATCCACTTCCTCGGAGGTCAAGGTCAGATATGGCGGATCGGCAAAGAATTTTTGGTTTTTGGCCTGTACGGCATCCATCTGTATCCCTTTTTCGTCCACCTGATTAAAAAATGCGAAGAATTCGAAATAATTCTCCTGTGAAATGGCATCGTACTTATGGTCGTGGCAACGGGCGCATTCCAAGGTCAAACCTAGGATTCCTTTTCCAAGGGTATTTGTTCGATCGAGTACATAATTGGTGCGATATTCCTCTTGGATCACTCCCCCTTCTTGCGTAATGGGATGGTTGCGATTAAAACCGGTCGCCAAAATCTGTTCCTTTGTGGCGTTGGGTAACAAGTCTCCTGCCAATTGTAAGGTCAAAAACTCATCGTAGGGCATGTTTTTATTGAAGGCGTGGATTACCCAGTCTCGCCAGGGCCACATGGTACGGTAACTATCGTCCTGGTAGCCGTGGGAATCCGCATAGCGGGCAAGATCGAGCCAAGATTGGGTCATGCGCTCGCCATAGGCGGGAGAGGACAAAAACCGATTGATGGCATTGGGAATAACTTCTTCGGAGGGAAGCGCCAACAAATCCTTGGTATCCTCTATTTTTGGCGGAAGTCCAGTCAGATCAAGACTTATCCGTCGTATCAAAGTTTCCTGGGTCGCTTTGTCGGAAGGTTGGATGTTATTTTCCTCAAGTTTTTCCAGAATAAAACCGTCGATTTCGTTTTGAGGCCAGTTGCTCGCCATCGTTTCCGAAGATTTTGGTTGCGGTACTTCTTTTTTCTGTGGTGAAAGATAGGCCCAATGTTTTTCAAATTTGGCGCCTTGTTCGATCCACTTCTCGATCAATCGCTTCTCGTAGGCATTCAGGCTCAATTTAGAATTGGGCGGGGGCATGAGCTCCTTGGCGTCCTCCGTAGTCATGTGCCAGTAGGCCTTACTTTTCTCTGGATTACCTGACACAAAAGCAAACTGGCCCGGACTCTCCCTTAATTCTTCAAAGGCGGTTTCCTCCAGATCCAATCGCAGGCCGGCTTTTCTTTCATTGGCATCGGGGCCGTGGCAGATATAGCAATTATCGGAAAGTATAGGTTTAATGTGAAAATTATAATCTATCGTTTCAGGAAGGTTTAAACTCGTGTAAGCGTCTTCCGAACGGTCAAAAACACCTGAGGTAAACGCGTAGACTAAGGCGATACAAAAACCAAGAACGGCGATTAGGGCAATTTTTTGTTTCATTTTTTTCTATTCAAATTGGTGGCCGAATTCGAAATTCAACTGTGTGGATTTCTAATATTGCTATAAATTCGCTGAGCACATTAACTTCGTTAAAAATACCCGCTTTAGCTATTGCTGTGTTTTTTGCCTCGTTACGGCACAAAATAACATCGTCAACTTTGTACACTTTATTTACAAGCCCTAAGCAACCTTATGCCATACTAAGAATTAACCTTAAAAATAGTAAAGTTAATGTTATTCTTCCGTTGAAACCACAACTTTAAATGCTTATTGTGATACTATTTTTGCTTTTTATGAAAATTTATGTTAAATAAAGGTTTTTATTTTTGAGGTTCATTCTGATATTTTTAAAAATTACCCAACACAAATAATCGATGCTGTCCATCAGTTTTTTGATGGATGTATCGTACTGCGTATTTTAGATTTATTTGAGCTGCCTGTTTGAATTTGAAGGTAATCTTATTTGCCAAGGTTGCCGCAAAAACCATAAAAAAGTTACTGTCTGATTTAGGCACTATATAATTCTATAAAGGCCCTTCGACTCTAGGAAGGTCGTAGGATTCCTTTATACGGTAATGTTGTTCGGTTATAATTTTCGAGAATCTTTGAAATCCAATTGGATAAGGAGATGCTAGCGTTTTGGATAACCCACGTCTTGTTTTTTGGACTGTTAGGAAAATTGAACAAAACGTGAAACCTGCGTTGCCTCGGATTCCGTAAAATACTTGTATTAAGTACACTCATGCTTAGTAAAAATTCGAAAACTCGGGTTATCATTTGGCAGGAGTATAAGTCGAAAAATCAGTTTAGGTCCTTACTTGCTGCAGCGTGATTGCCGGTTCGGTAGATAGGTTGGCCGAAGTGAAGTGGTGCGGCTACCTTAAATTGTAAAAGAATACTTTAAATATGAGGACATGGCATCAAATAAAATTGTTTAACATTTCATGTAAAAAATTAAACAAAAATTATGATAGTCGGTATGCGCTATCAACTACTTTTACAGAAATCTAAAACAAATATTATGAAAATGATGAAAATTACGTTTGTCTGCGCCCTAGTCTTTGGCGCTACTGCTTTTGTACAGGCCCAGAACATTGTAGGTGTTGCTGCGGCAAATGAAAACTTTACGACATTGGTTACAGCTGTAAAGGCGGCCGATTTAGTGGAAACTTTGAGTAGCGAAGGACCTTTTACGGTTTTTGCTCCTGTAAACGATGCCTTTGCTGCCTTGCCCGAGGGAACGGTAGAAAGTCTTTTGAAGCCAGAAAGTAAGGATGCCTTAACCGGAATCCTCACCTATCATGTGGTTTCCGGAAAGTATGATGCTGCCGCTGTAACGAAGGCTATCAAGGGTAATAAAGGTGCTTTTACGGTGGCAACCGTTCAGGGAGGTGAGATCGTTCTGTCCCTAAAGAAAGGTAAAGTAATATTAACCGATGAAAAAGGAAATACGGCGACGGTCATCATTGCAGATGTCGCTGCTACAAACGGAGTGATACACGCCATAGATACGGTAGTAATGCCAGAATAGCTATAGTGGTTTCCCTCAACCCAAAAATCCCCGATTTTCGCAAGAGAATCGGGGATTTTATTTTTGGAAGTTGTGTATTAACGAGCGCTAGTTCCGTTTTCGTCAACTTTATCCCTTTTCAATTGTCTCTGTATTTTTCGTATGGCGGATTCTATCGATTTTTCTGGTTCTATTATATTATACTCTCCCCAGAAATCGGGATCGGCAAAACCTATGGACTCGTCGCCTAAAATGATGGACGATCGCATCCGTTCTTTGGAATTTATCTCTGCATTCGTCAGGTTTTTCTCCCAATCCGTTATCGCCATTTCGCAGTTCATAGTATAAACCGAATTGAACAATCGCTTATCCCAATCTATCTTAAATTCTAAAAGTACGTTGCTATAGCCATAATACCATTTGCCATCTCTTTCCCGGTAATCTACCCTGTAGGATATTTCGGTTGGCCACACATTGGCATCTCTAGGTTTCTTGCGGACATACATTTCTGACGCTAATTTTCTGTCGGTAATATTTAAGGAATAGATGGCGCTTGTAAGTATTTTCTTTTCGGCATTTATATATAATTTTCCGGTAAACAAAGGATTCAGGATTTCTGGTTTCTGGTCAAAATTGATGATGTAGATCAATTCATCGTTCACCCTTGTAGAGCTGTCATAGGAAAAATTATAATATCCAAAGGACTCGTTAGTGAATATGTAATTCGGATACTTTACCATGTCCACGAAGAGCGTGTTAAATGGTCCTCCCTGTAACTTTATGGCAAGCGTATCCAATTTGTTATAGTCGGTACTTTTGCGTGCCTTATACAATTTGAGGTCGTCGCGTTTGTTAGAGGAATAGGGGGCTTTATAGATGTTTACCACCGCCTCCGAAAGGCTAACGTTTCTATTCCGCTTCTTTATGGTTTCCCGGTAGAATGCTGTCATTACAGTAGACTCGTTAAGGTAGTTTTCACCTCTCTTTTTCAGTGTCTCCCTCACCAGTCCTTCCACATCCTTTGGGACGCTTAGATTTACCTCGCTGAGTTCTAGTACGGATTCTGTCATCAATATTTCGTTGTCCTCTGTTTGAAACTGACTCAAAGGCAGAATCAAGGTCTTGTAGCCCAAAAATGAAATAATGATATTCTTCTGTGCGCTGGACAACGGTACTTTCAATAAAAATTCTCCATCCGTATTCGTTACGGTACTTACGTTGGTACCCTCTAAGGTAAGTGTGGCAAAAACCAAGGGCTTATTGGTGCTGTTGTCCAAAACTTCTCCGGAATATGCCTCAAAACTGTTCTCTTGCCCCCACAAGGGACTATGCAAGGTAACCATCAGCAACAGCGATACGAATATCGGGAAGATGAAGGATTTTTTTTGGTATTTATTTCTATTGTATTTCATGTTGTTTAATGCGATTTTTTCTATACTAAATTAATGATTTAAAGCCATATAGTATCATTGTGAATCATAAATTATAGGGCTATGGTGTTAAATTTTTCTCGTAGCAATGTCGCATTTTACTGCTTTTGTAGGCATGGCAAGTGTCTGAATTGCTTCCCGCCGCTTCGGAGCTAATGATTCTGAATTGCTTTGAAATAGCTTGATTTGGAGTTTTTCAAACCGGGGATGCTATAAAGGATAGCATTGCCAAAAACGGGCTTTCATACAAAATAGTCTTGACCCAAACCCAGATTGAAGCCGCTTCAATGAGGATTTAAAATATATCGCTACGATTCATTGCTTTTTGAGGAATCGTCAACAAGAAAATTAATCTGTTCCAGTTCCGCTGTGGTAAGGTCTCTCCATTTTCCCACAGGCAGGTCTAAGTTCACGTTCATGATGCGGATACGCCTTAATTTCCTTACCCTATAGTCCAAATGTTCACACATGCGGCGTATTTGCCGGTTCAATCCTTGGGTTAAAATAATACGGAACTGGTAGGTGCTAAGTTGGTTTACCTCACAATTTTTCGTTACCGTATCCAAAATGGGAACGCCGCTCCTCATTTTTCTTAAAAAGTCGGTAGTTATAGGTTTGTCTACCGTAACCAGGTATTCTTTTTCGTGATTGTTCCTGGCCCTAAGGATTTTGTTTACGATATCTCCGTCGTTTGTCAAAAAAATCAATCCTTCGCTGGGTTTGTCCAATCTGCCGATAGGAAAAATACGTTTTGGGTAGTTGATGTAATCTATGATATTGTCCTTTTCAACCCTCGTATCCGTGGTGCATACAATTCCTATCGGTTTGTTGAATGCCAAGTAGACCGGTTTTTCCTTGGGCGCGGAAACGGCGTCCCCATCTACGCGCACATCATCTCCGATAAGCACTTTTGTCCCCATCTCGGGTACTTTTCCGTTAATGGTTACCCTGCCTTGGTCAATGAGTTTATCCGCAGCCCTGCGGGAGCAATACCCCACCTCGCTGAGGTATTTGTTTATTCTGGTCGCTTTGGATTCGTTTGGCATAGCAATGGCGCCGGTTAGGGTCTTATTTTTCGCGTTCAATTTCTAGTTCATGTATCTCCGTGCCCAAGGTGGCTAAAAACGGAATGCCAACCTTGTCATACTCGTAAACATTATCGTTAAAAATACCATTTTTGTTCACCAAGATAGTGGCGGACAGTAAAAAATCTACCTTGTTTTTTGTGTCTACAATATAGGCGCAATCCGTTAAGGTGCCATAGGCAAAACCTACTTTATTGTATATTTTAATATGGTCCGGAATACCCTCTTTGGAATCGCCGTATAAAAAAAACTTGCAATAGCCGTCATTGTATTCCAAAGCATCGTAACCGGCATTTCTTGGAAGTGTGTACATGGAGGTCAATAAAAAATTGTGCTGTTCTTCGGATAGATCAAACCGCTCTTCCGGGGTGTACTTATCCGGAAAAATCACTCTTTTTAGCACTTCGTGCTGGGCGGAAATCGGATAGTAATTTTTTAGGCTAAAGTCAAACTGTTCGTTGATCAGTTCGTCATCCTTATAATATCCTCTTCCTTTTTTTATCCTTTTTAAATCCAGTGGCTTGGGAGCTGTGTTAAGGCTAGGCGAGGTCATGCCAGTGGTGCTATCGTTCAAATAAACGATAAGGGGCTTTGTGCTAAGGTCGTCCGAGTGATAGCCCAACCTGTGCGAAATACGCACGGCATCTATTCCTTTATCCTTTAAGTTTTTGTTTATGGCGTCTTGGCCTAGAAGTTCAAACATTCGGTTGTTGGCCAAGTTGTCGCTAACCGCGAATATTTGCGAGATATCTTGGGCAATGGTCGATTCAATCGAATCACCCTCTATATAATATCTTGTGTTTCGGTTTAGGCTATCGGTTTCGTTCAGACGTTCTAAGGCTAGTACGGCAATAGGGAATTTTACGGTACTGGCAGGATAAAAATAGTTCTTGTCCGCCACTTGAAAATCATAATCCGTAAAAATGACACTGTCGTTTCGTCGGTCAATTTTGGTATATCGTATTTGAACCTCGTATTGGTCAAGACTATCCATTACCTGTTTTATGTTTGGATGTTGGGACGCGAGCACCTGTTCAAGGATAGAGCCTTGGTTCTCTTCCGTGCAGGAGGCCAAAATAACGAAGAAAAGGGCTAGCATCATGTGTCTTGTTTTCATTGGTCTTGGTTTTTATGGCAGATGTATGTAGGCTTACGAAGGTTTCGTTAGTTAGCGAAATTTTAGTTGCATCACTTATTTTGTCCGGTGGTTTACAAACCTATATTTTCAAAACGATACGAACTTATTTGCCAAAATAATTAAATACGTATTTCATTCTTTTTTTTAATCGATACTACTTTTTGGAATTTTCGTCTCTTGTCTCTTGCTTCTTGTCTCTTGTTTCTTGTCTCTTGTCTCTTGTTTCTTGTTTCTTGTTTCTTGTTTCTTGTCTCTTGGGATTTGGATTTTTGATTTTTTTGGAATTTGACACCTACGTACACGCATCGGGTTGGTTCATTCCGATGGGCTCGTGTGCACTTCCCCTCTATGCGGTTTTAACCTATCCCGCACGGTAATCATGTCCTTCTCGTCAACCACCATATACGCCAAACTGTGCATGTCGTTCAGCTGTTCGTGTCCTGTAGTATGCAGCGGAAGCTGTTCTATGGCAATAAATTCCTTCAAGTGCTTTTCATGATGTTCTGCCGTTCTAAAAGCTTCGGGGCCCCTAAAGTCCCAGATCAATTTTATTTGTCGCTCCAACATATATTTTTTTAATTTAAATGATGTCCCTGACAATGATACCTTGTCGTTTCGTGGGTTAAAATACAACCTTTCGTTTTTCGACTCCAAGGCGGGTCTGAAATCCCATAAAACCTTCAGGTAGACCCTTGCCTTTTTGGATGTGGCAACAAGAATGGTCGATTTCTATATATTTTATTTCAAAATTAAGCTTTTCGGGCGTAAACCAAGGGTCTGTTTTGAAATAGTCCGGTTATTTCAGTACACACCCTAAAGTCTGTTTTGGTATTCTGTAGAAAGCTGCAATACTTGGAACTGAGGTGCATTTAAACAAAGTCCCATCGGCCCAAAAGACTTAAAATTGCCGGTTTGCCCTAAATTTGTGTTAAGTAAGAGGGGGTCAGGTTTGTGAGGGATTTTGTAATTGCTATTTTTGTTGGATGTTTTTTTTAGAAACTTTTAAAAGTCGAAGTCTTGGCTTATGGATATCCATGGGTTTGCTGGCATGCGTACTTTTGCCTTCGTGCAGTTCCTATTTTAAGAAAAACGAGGATTTGGCGCCTTTGGCGCGGGTAGGGCAAAATTACCTGTATAAAGAGGACGTCAATATGTTTCTTACCGATGGGATGTCCCAATTGGACAGTGCATCCTTTGTCGCCAATTTCATCAATAATTGGGCCTCCAAGCAGTTACTTTTATCCAAGGCCAAAATTAACCTTCCCGAGGAAAAACTAAGGGAGTTTGATGCCTTGGTGGCCGATTATAGGACGGACCTCTATACCAGGGCGTATAAGGAGGCCTTGATTTCCAGGGGTTCGGACACCTTGATCTCGGACGTTCAGCTGGCGCATTTCTATGAAGAGGAAAAAGAGAATTTTAGGTTAAAGGAGCCTATTGTACGCATACGATTTGTAGCCCTGCCAAAGAATTTTTTGAATAAGGACGAGGTCAGCCAACGCTTGAAGAACTTTACCAAAGAGGATATTAGTTATCTGGATTCCATTGGGGTGCAGTTCAGGAAGTTGAATTTTAACGATTCAATTTGGGTAAGGGCGGCCAGGGTTGCCCAAGAAATACCGCCAATAAACCTTGAAAATGAGGATACCTACTTAAAAAAATCACAATTTTTTGAATTGGAGGATTCAATCGGGGTATATTTGGGCAAGATAGAGGAGGTTAAGGACTTGAACGAAATAGCGCCGCTTTCTTTTATCACGCCTACCATAAAGCAAGTTTTATTGAATCGCAGAAAAATAGACTACCTGCGCAAACTCGAAACGGAAATCATAGATGAAGCAATTAGGGACAAAGAATTTGAGGTGTATGCCAAAGATCAATAGGGTACTGTGCACGCTGGCACTGGGATTACTAACCACTGTAGCCACGGCACAGGAAACGGTTGCCGAGGTTGCGGACAATCAAATAGCACCGGAAGAAACGGTTGCAGAAGTCAATGTGGTGAAGAAAAGGGACACTACCAATAATTTTAAACGCATCAAGCTGGACGGGATAGCCTCTGTTGTTGGGGATTATGTGATTTTGGATTCCGATATCGCAAAAACACTCATCGACTTAAAAAGTCAAGGTGCCGCGTCCGACGATATTACCCATTGCGGACTTTTGGGAAAGTTGATGGAAGACCGTTTGTACGCCCACCAAGCCGTACAGGATAGTATCCTGGTATCGGACGATCAGGTAAATGCCACAGGAGAGCAACAGTTACAGTCCTTGGTGCAGCAAATAGGCTCCATGGAAAAAGTATTGAAATACTACAAAAAACAGGACGAGCAAAGTTTTAGGGAAGAGCTGTACAAGATAAATAAGTTACGCATGCTGTCCGAAAAAATGCAGCAGGAAATTATTTCGGAAATTGAGATAACGCCCGAAGAAGTGCGTCAGTTTTTTAATAAGATTCCCGAGAACGAACGTCCGGTCTTTGGTGCCGAACTGGAGATTGCGCAGATCGTAAAGTCCCCGGAGCCTTCCGAAGAGGAAAATCAAAAAGTAGTGGACAAGCTCAACCAAATAAAGGCCGATATTGAAGATAATGATGCCAGTTTTAATGTCAAGGCCATCTTGTATTCCCAAGACCCAGGGTCAAAATCGCAGGGCGGGTTTTACAGTATTACAAAGGAAACGGGGTTTGACAAGACGTTTAAGGATGTCGCTTTTAGTTTGAGGGAGGGAGAGGTATCCGACCCGTTCAAAACGCCCTTTGGCTATCATATTATTTACATCGAAAAAATACGGGGTCAGGAACTGGATCTACGTCATATTCTAATCTCTCCGGAAATTTCCGAGAAGGCTGCGGAAGAGGCAAAATCGGAGCTGGACAGCATTAGGCAGAAAATCCTTAACGGCGACTTTACCTTCGCCGAGGCGGCCTTAAATTTTTCCGATGAAAAGGAAACGAAATTTGACGGCGGAGTGCTGCGAAATCCCCAGGATTTTGGTTCCCGTTTTGAACTGACAAAAATGGATCCGGCCCTTTACAATCAGGTACGGAATCTAAAGGACAATGAGATTTCCTATCCCATTCTGGAAGAAGATGCACGTGGGGGACCTCCAAAATATAAAATTTTAAGGGTTACCAACAGGTACGAGGAACACAAAGCGGATTTTGCCCACGATTATACCAAAATACAGCAACTGGCCCTTACCGATAAACAATTTAACGCCATAAAAAAGTGGATGCAAGAGCACATAGAGGATACCTATATCAGCGTTAACGAAGCCAACAGGGAATGTGAGTTTGCTAATAACTGGGTAAAGGAGTAAATCTATGTCAGACGTTGCAGCTATCCAGGATCTGGTAGAAAAACATGCCGCTCTCAAAAAGGAAATTGCTAAAATTATTGTAGGTCAGGATACGGTTATAGACCAAATCTTGGTTTCTATTTACACCGGTGGCCACTCCTTGCTTATTGGTGTTCCGGGTCTGGCAAAAACGCTGATGGTCAATACCATTGCACAGGCATTGGGCTTGGATTTTAAACGGATACAATTTACGCCGGATCTAATGCCCAGCGATATTCTGGGCAGCGAGGTGCTAGATCAGAACAGGAACTTTAAGTTTATCAAAGGTCCCATTTTTTCTAATATTATCTTGGCCGATGAAATCAACAGGACACCGCCAAAGACGCAGGCGGCACTTTTGGAGGCCATGCAGGAAAGGGCGGTTACCATTGCCGGACATCAGCACAAACTAGAGTTGCCCTATTTTGTGCTGGCTACACAAAACCCGATAGAGCAGGAAGGCACCTATCCTTTGCCCGAAGCGCAGTTGGATCGTTTTATGTTCGCCATAGAATTGCTTTACCCTTCCATTGCAGAAGAGATTCAGGTGGTAAAGAACACTACTTCTACAAATAATGTGGTCATCCGGCCACAATTTAACGCCAAGGAAATAATCGCCGTTCAGGATTTGATACGACGCATTCCGGTAGCGGACAACGTGGTGGAATATGCCGTGAAGTTGGTGCACAGTACCCGGCCTAATTTGGATACGGCGTCGGATTTTGTAAAACAGTATCTGGACTGGGGCGCAGGGCCCAGGGCCTCCCAAAATTTAATTTTAGGGGCAAAGGCCAATGCGGCCGTCAATGGAAAATATTCGCCCGATATTGAGGATGTCCATGCGGTCGTGAAAGGCATCTTAAAGCACCGCATCATCAAAAATTATAAGGCGGAAGCCGAGGGTATCTCCGAGGAGGATATTATCGATAAATTGTTGTAGTCAATATTTTGCGCTTTTCTTTAACTTTTTCTTAAATTTTTTTCTTTATATGATATTGAAAAACAAAGCGTAGCCGTAGCTAGGGTTTTTTTTAAAATTGAAATAGAAAGGGTAAAGACGCATTTTATTACAGTAATTTCAAAATGGTAAATGGTATAATATCCTAAAAACATTTAAACCTTTGTTTAAAATTTTAATTACCCCTCTTATTTTCTTAATTTTACTAAATTGATTTAACCTTAAAAATAAATAAGAATGGCATTCGATATCGATATGATTAAAGGGGTATACGCCACTATGGCGGAACGAGTGGATAAAGCCCGTGAAATTGTGGGGAAACCACTTACCCTTTCGGAGAAAATACTATACTCCCATTTATGGCACGGTACACCGACCAAGGCTTTTTCCCGCGGTAAGGATTATGTGGATTTTGCTCCCGATCGTATCGCTTTGCAGGATGCCACCGCACAAATGGCACTTTTGCAATTTATGCAGGCGGGAAAGAAAAAAGTGGCCGTACCTACAACGGTACATTGCGATCACTTGATACAGGCCAAAAATGGTGCCGAGGCCGATTTAAAATTTGCCAATACCACCAGTGCCGAAGTATTTGATTTCTTGGAATCGGTATCCAATAAATACGGCATCGGATTTTGGAAGCCGGGTGCAGGGATTATACATCAGGTGGTCTTGGAGAACTATGCCTTCCCTGGCGGGATGATGATCGGGACGGATTCCCATACGGTGAATGCAGGAGGTTTGGGAATGGTTGCCATTGGTGTTGGTGGTGCGGACGCGGTAGATGTTATGGCCGGTATGGCGTGGGAGTTGAAATTTCCAAAGTTGATAGGCGTGCGCTTAACAGGCACCATTTCCGGGTGGACGGCGCCAAAGGACGTGATTCTTAAAGTGGCCGAAATACTTACCGTTAAAGGGGGTACGGGAGCCATTGTAGAATATTTTGGCCCGGGTGCTATTTCCTTGTCCTGTACGGGAAAAGGAACTATATGTAACATGGGTGCAGAGATCGGGGCAACTACGTCTACCTTTGGTTACGACGAATCCATGGAAAGATATTTGCGCGCTACCGAAAGGGGCGATGTTGCCGATGCGGCAAACGAGGTAAAGGAACACCTTACCGCGGATGCCGAGGTATATGCAAATCCGGAAAACTATTTTGACCAGGTCATAGATATCGACCTAACCAAATTAGGACCCTTGTTGAACGGGCCTTTTACACCGGATCTATCTACATCCGTAGGTAGTGATATGACCAAAAAAGCAACGGAAAACGAATGGCCTATGCAGGTAGAGTGGGGTCTTATAGGGTCTTGTACCAACTCCTCCTATGAAGATCTATCAAGGGCTTCCTCCATTGCGCAACAAGCCTTGGATAAAGGACTGAAAATGAAATCGGAATTGGGTATCAATCCGGGTTCCGAACAAGTTCGCTTTACTGCGGAAAGGGATGGTATCCTGAACATTTTTGAAAAATTGGACGCCAAAATATTTACCAATGCCTGTGGCCCCTGTATTGGTCAATGGGCCAGGTACAGCGACCCAAAGAACGCACCAAAAAACAGTATCGTTCACTCTTTTAACAGGAACTTTGCCAAGCGTGCGGACGGGAATCCCAATACACATGCTTTTGTGGCGTCTCCTGAGATTACGGCGGCCATTGCGATTGCCGGCCGTTTGGACTTCAATCCGATGACGGATACCTTGATCAATGAAAATGGACAAGAGGTACGTTTTGAGGAACCAACGGGATGGGAGTTGCCACCAAAAGGGTTTGAAGTGGAGGATGCAGGTTTTCTTGCCCCGGAGGCAGATGGTTCGGGAGTATCCGTTGTGGTTGCCGAGGATTCGGAAAGACTACAATTATTGGAGCCTTTTGTGCCCATACAAAATGAAGAACTGCAAGGCGTAAAACTTTTGATCAAGGCTTTTGGTAAATGCACCACGGACCATATTTCAATGGCCGGACCTTGGTTACGCTTTAGGGGTCATTTGGACAATATTGCCAATAATACCCTTATCGGTGCCGTAAATGACTTTAATAAAAAGACCAATTTTGTAAAGAACCAGTTGACCGGAGAATTTGAGGGAGTGCCAGATGCACAGCGAGCTTACAAGACTGCCGGAATAAAGACGATGGTAGTAGGTGATCATAACTACGGCGAAGGTTCTTCCAGGGAGCATGCTGCAATGCAACCAAGACATTTGGGCGTTGCGGCGGTTTTGGTTAAATCTTTTGCACGTATCCATGAAACCAACCTGAAAAAGCAGGGAATGTTAGGACTGACGTTCGCCAAGGAGAGCGATTACGACCTAATACAGGAAGACGATACTTTTAATTTTATTGATATAGCCGATTTTGCACCGGACAAACCTTTGACCATTGAGGTGGTTCACGTAGACGGTTCCAAAGACTCGATAAAAGCGAACCACACCTATAACGATGCACAGATCGGATGGTACCGAGAAGGTTCTGCACTTAACGTGATCAAACGGGAAAATGCGGCATAACATACTCATTTGGCAGGAGTATAATTAACTTGAAATAGTTTCTGAAAACTCCCGTTTATCCTCGGGAGTTTTTTAGTTTTGGCTATTAGGTATGTAGAATGAAAAAACAGACAGTTTATACCCTAGCTATTATAGCTATTGTACTTTCATTTTTTGTAACCCCTTTAGGGGATTACAGCAAAATCTTGCTCAATAGATGGTTTGCGACCGCACCTACTTTTATCCCAGCAGAAACTAGGGCAAAAATTTCTAGTTACGATTGGCGGTTAAAAGATGCCGATTGGGATTTTTTTAATTTTGAAAAGTCCAAGGGAAACGTAGTTTTTATTACTTTTTGGAGGTCATGGCACCTTCCCTCAAAAGCACAATTAAAAGATGTACAGGCACTTTACGATAGCTATAAAGATAAGGTAGATTTTTATGTTGTTACCAATGAGGAGCGTGCTCCGGTAGCATTGTTTATGGAGAAAAACGGTTATACCTTTCCCGTGACCTATGAAATTATTGGCGATGCCAGTCCCATGACGCCCCTACAGCCACCGGGCACTTATATTTTGGATAAAAACGGACAAATTGCCGTACATCAAAAGGCCATTTCGGATTGGAGTAACAACACGGTCAATGAACTTCTTTCTAATCTAATCTCGGAATAAGGAGTTATGGATCAGGTAACCACCCTTACTTTTTTCAGATATAGTTCCTTTGCCGCCAAGGTTTGGGCCTTTGGCATGATGCAATTCGCGCATAAGCCCTTATCCAAGCAGAAAGGCTTAATCCATTATAAGTTCATGGGAAGTGGTAAAGATGGTTTTGATCCCTTTGCGGACTGGTCCGTTTACGCGTTATTACAGGTTTGGGAAAATGAAGAAGCGGCAAATCTTTTTTTTGAGACGTCTGAACTTTACAAGCGTTATTTGACTAAAACGGCACAACAATGGACGCTCTTTCTAAGAAGTATCAAGGCCAAGGGGACATGGGCCGGTATAAATCCTTTTGTCCGTAGCACAGAAATTGATGAAAATAATCCTTACATCGCCGTGATTACCAGAGCTACCATAAAACCTAAAATGCTTCGTACCTTTTGGAAGGCCGTTCCTGCATCGCAAGCACCGTTAAAGGACAACAAGGGCTTATTGTTCACCAAGGGCATTGGCGAAGTGCCATTTTTGCAAATGGCCACTTTTAGCCTATGGAAGGATAAGGAATCCTTGATGGAATTTGCCTACAAGAGCAGGGAGCATGCCGAGGCCATTTCTAAAACCCGCAGCTTGGATTGGTACAGCGAGGAGCTGTTTTCCAGATTTGAACCCTACAAATCCAAAGGGACTTGGGACGGAGTGCATCAGTTACCCTTTTAAGGGAATAAAAAGTAAAAAAAGAGAAAGAACACAAATTGCGCTAGGTACAGGTGTACGGATAATAATTTGTTACCGGACAGCCTTAGGAGCCTCACTATAATTTGAAATGCCAATCCCAAACCAAACCAGGTAACATAATTCTCCATTGTAGGAATCCCACCGACAAAGGTCCAATAATCGAATATTGGGGCGGTATGTTCCATTAAAAAATCCAGTAGTACCATAAGTCCTGCCGCGCCAAGAATTTTTACCGCATTATGCCATTTCGTATAATCCATAATACTGGCAGTAATAAAAGTAAGGATGCCCCAATACGCACCGATCAGATACGGCACACCGTCCAGTTTAGGGCCAAAGTTTTCTCCGTATGCATACTCGCCAAATAAGATCTGATATTTCACACCAAGCCATTCCGCAAAAATACCACCGGCACAAAAGATAACGAAGGCGATCACTTTTTTTATAGTGTCAATAGGAAACAATACCAAAAACAGAAGCAGTGAAATACTAAGGTTCAATGGTGTTTTTTCCACGAACCAGTCTACATGGCCAATGGCTATGCCGATCATTGCAGATATATGAAAAAGCCATATGGTGCCTATGCCAAGATTTAGTTGATGGTCTTTTAGGGTCTTAAGCATGGTTCTTAATATTTGGTACTAGGTCTTCAACTATTTTAGCGGACAACAGACAGAGCGGTATTCCTCCACCAGGATGCACCGAACCGCCGCAAAAGTATAGATTTTTTATACGTCTGGAGAAATTGGGGTGCCTTAAAAAGGCCGCAAACTTGTTATTGCTTGCCGCACCGTACAATGCGCCGCGATAGGAGCTTGTAGCATTCTCTATGCCCACGGGATCTAATATATGCTCTGTGGTAATGTGTTTTGCGATATCGGTCTTTAAGACCCTATTGATTTTTGAGATGATGTGTTGACGGGCTGCTTGTTTTAAGGTCTCCCAATCCTGACCGTAATTTCCGGGCGCATTCAACATTACAAACCAGTTTTCATGTCCGTTTGGAGCGTCGGAAGGGTTTTCCTTGGAAGTGATATTGATGTAGATGGTTGGGTCTTCGTAAAGATTCCTTTTCTCAAAGATATGTTCAAATTCTTTTGGATACGAGTCGCTGAAAAGGATGTTATGCAAATCTAGCTTGGGAAACTCCTTGTCAATTCCCCAATAAAAGATAAGGGCGGAACTGGAACGCTCCTGTTTTAGGGTTTTTGTAGGTTCGGGTTGGTCTTGTAATAGCTTTTTGTAGGTAGGATACACATCCATATTGGTAACCACCAAGTCTGAGGTGTACTCCATTTTGGATGAAGTGGCTCCGGTAGTTTTATTGTTTTGCACATGGATGCGCTCAATGGTTTCATTGAATTTAAAAATGACACCTTGATCTACCGCAAGTTTGTAAAGGCTCTGACTGATTTGGTGCATGCCGCCTTCTGGAAAAAACGTGCCATAGTGCATTTCTAAATGCGGAATCATGGACATTATACCTGGCGTTTTGTAGGGAGAAGAGCCATTATAGGTAGCGTATCTATTGAACAGCTGTACCAGTTTGGGATTTTTAAAGTGGGCTTTGTTGGTGCTGTTCAAAGAGGAATCAATCCTTAAAATACCCATATTAAGAATAGATTTTATGGTTTGTTTGGATAGATAGGTACTTGCTTTGTGCAGCGATTTTTCTAGAAAAAGAGAAGCGGTAAGGTCATACTTCTTTTTGTTCAGCTTTAGGTATTTTTGAATATTTTCTTTCGGCTCGGAAAAACTTTGTGATGCCTCTTTCGTGAACGTGTCCAAATCTGAAGTTGCGCTAAACTCGTGGCCATCTTCCCAAAAATAATTGCAGATAGTTTTTTTGCGTTTGTACTTAAAATAGGGTGTTGGATCTTTATCAAAGAGCTCAAAAAGCTCTGTCACAAAATGGGGCATGGTAAAAAGTGAAGGACCAAGGTCAAAACGGTAGCCATCCTGGTCAATGGCGTGTAACTTGCCACCGGGGTATGAATTTGCTTCAACAACGGTAACTTCATAGCCTTTTTTGCATAAACGAAGTGCCGATGCAATGCCTCCAATGCCGGCCCCTATAACTAATGCTTTTGGCATACCTATTTTTTAAAATACTTGAAAGGGACAAACAGCATTCCAAAACACTCGCCATCTTGCTTGCCCAAGTGTTTGTGATGCATTTTATGTGCTCTTCTTACGCCTTTGGCATACCAGTGGTTGGCATTTCGGAACAATTTAAAGCGTTGGTGGATGAAGATGTCGTGCACCAAAAAGTAAGCGATACCGTAGGCCAAGATGCCAAAGCCAACAGGGTAACCATACCAGATGATATTGCCGCCTACATAAAAAAGCGACATACTTACAATGGCATAGAAAATAAAAAAGGCATCATTGCGCTCAAACCAGGAATCGTGTTCCTTATGGTGATGGTCCTTGTGTAAAGACCATAAAAGTCCGTGCATTATATATTTATGGGTAAACCAGGCCATAAATTCCATAAAAGAAAACGTTCCCAAAAAAATTAAGATCCAAAGTGCTACGTCCATTTAAACCAAATTCATTTTATATTTAACATACGATCTTGCCAACAGCCCAAATTTTTGATAATTGGGCACCCTAATGCGGGCATTCTTTATATCCAGTGACGGTGTATTCTGTAATTTTTGAAGCAGTTTATAATAGTATTTATAAGCGGTGTACACCCCAAATTTAGCCTCGGCAGGTAGCGCCATAATACCCTCGTATCCTAAATGGAAGTCGGCCTTTATTTCATCTACGATACGTTTTTTGGATGCTTCGTCCAGTTGTGTAAGATTGGTGTTGGGGAAGTACGAACGATTTAGATCCTCAAAATCCGCTTTTACATCCCTTAAAAAATTAACTTTCTGAAATGCGGATCCTAGCGCCATGGCCGACTCTTTTAAGCGTTCATAGGCTTCGTTGTCCCCTTTTACAAATACTTTTAGACACATAAGGCCAACCACATCGGCAGAACCATAGATGTAATCTTTATATTCCTGTTCTGTTTTGTAGATGCTTTTAGTCAGGTCCATCCGCATACTCTTCATAAACGAGGTAACCAAGTGCATGGGTATATTGTAGGCGTGAAAGGTATGTTGAAAGGAATTTAGAATGGGGTTCAGACTGATTCTGTCCGTAATCGAGGCCTCTAATTCCTGTTCAAACTTATCAAATAGTGCTGTTTTGTCATAATCGTGGAAGGTATCCACAATTTCATCGGCAAAACGGACAAAGCCGTAAATATTGTAAATGTCGTTTCTAATGGAACTTGCCAACATTTTAGTAGCCAATGCAAAGGAAGTACTATACTTCTCTGTCACAATTTTGCTGCATTGGTAGGATACCGTATCAAAAGTAGCTTTCATAATGGAGGACTAATTATTGTTTGCAATTAATTCTGATACCAACTTTCCTGAGATTAGAGAAGGGGGAACTCCGGGACCGGGAACGGTAAGTTGGCCTGTAAAAAAGAGGTTTTTTACTTTTTTACTTTTCAACTTTGGTCTTAGAAACGCTGTTTGGGAAAGGGTATTAGCCATTCCATAGGCATTTCCTTTGTAGGAGTTATATCGATCTATAAAATCATTGACACAGAAAGAATCCTTGAATATAATATTATTTCTTATGTTTTGCCCTGTTCTTTTCTCAAATCTATTCAAAATTATATCAAGATATTGGTTTCTTAGTGCAGGAGTATCCTCCAGGTCTGGAGCAATGGGCACCAGAAAAAAACCGGTTTCGCAATTTTCCGGAGCCATAGTGCTATCCGTTATGGAGGGAAAATTGGCATAGAACAAGGGGTCTGTAGGCCATTTTGGCGCATCATAGATTTCCTCTGCGTGCAATTCAAAGTCGGTATCAAAGAAGAGGTTATGGTGCTCCACGTTTTTCAGCTTCTTATCAAAGCCAATATAAAAAAGAAGGGAAGATGGGGCAAAGGTCTTTTTGTCCCAATAGGCCTCCGAGTACTGTCTATGTTCCTTATCCAGTAGGGTTTCTGAATGGTGGTAGTCCGCACCGCTAAGCACAATGTCGGATGTCACCGCCGCGCCATCAGAAATGATGCCGGTACTTTTTCCATTTTCTACAAGGATTTTTTCTACCGCCTTTCCGGTGTGTATATCTACGCCAAGATCTTTGGCCAAGCGCTCCATGCCCTTTATAATTTCATACATACCACCTCTGGGATGCCATGTACCCAAGCCAAAATCGGCAAAATTCATAAAGTTGTAGAACGCGGGGGTGTTGTTGGGTTTGGCGCCTAGGAACAATACTGGAAATTCCAAGGTGGATATCAGTTTGGGATTTTTGAATTTTTTTCGAACCTCGGAGCTCACGGTCTTAAAAAACTGGTCTACTTTTAAGACAGTTTCTTTGGTAACCAGTTCAAAAGGAGAAAGGCCGGGCCTTAAAACCACTTTATTAATGGCAATATCATAATTCTCTTGCGCAGTGGCTATAAACTTTCTAAGTTCTTTGGAGCTTCCTTTTTCTATGCGTTCAAACTCCACACAGATTTTATCCATACTGTCCCCAATGGTAATGATATCATCTGAAAAGAAAATTTTGTAGGCGGGACTTAGTTTGTCCAAAGTGTAGAATTCCGATGTTTTGCGTCCAAAATCGGCAAAGAATTTATCGAAGATATCGGGCATCCAGTACCAGCTTGGCCCCATATCAAACGTAAAGCCTTGTTTAGTGAATTTGGAGGCCCTGCCACCGACCGTACTGTTTTTTTCATAAATTGATACGTCATATCCATCTTTTGCAAGATAGCAAGCGGCAGAAAGCGAGGAGAATCCAGAACCAATGACAATGACTTTTTTACCCATAAGTGATAACGGTTGGTTTTATTAAACGTTAGAGACGGCCAACAACGCCGTCTATGGAATGGAATGTCCTTACAAACTTTGGAAGTTTTGTTTCATCCAAATGTTGTACCTGCCTTCCCAATATCCATAGGTTGGGATTGTTGTAATCGGCAACCAGGTTTTTAAAATCTTCTATATATTTTTCTATCCGGTCTTTTTCCGGCACCACGGTAAAATAGGAGAGAAAATAAATGTTGTCAAAATATTTCATGACATCCATAAGGTTCTCCATAGGTATGGTCTGCCCAAGATAAATACTTTTGTAGCCCCTGAGGATTATTTCATAGTTGAGATACAGCAGGCCAATCTCGTGAATTTCGTTTTCGGGCAGGTAGGCCACAAAAACCTTATCGGTCTTGGTTGGTTTTAAATGCTGCAATTTCTCCGTGTTCAAGTGTATTTTTTGTTTGATGAGGCTGGTGATAAAATGCTCATGCGCCGGACTTATCGTATCTGTCTGCCAAAGCAATCCAAGTTCATTTAGCAATGGGATGAACGTTTCCTTAAAAACCTCGCGGAACGATTTTACGTTGATCAGACTGTTATAGGTATTGAAAAAAATAGTCTGGTCAAAATTTATCATCGCCAGTTTAAACGCGTTAATGGCGTGGTGCTTCGTGCTATTTTTAGCCACAATTTCGCGTACTATCAAAGGAATTTCGTCCTCGGGTATTTTGGCAATCTTGGAAATTTTATGGCCGTTATGGTATAACAGGGTAATATTTAGAAGCTTTTGTAGGCTTGCCAGGGTATAGGTGCGTATGTTGGTATCCGTACGCTCCGGGGTCAATAAATTGTATCTCTTTTCCCATATTCTGATAGTATGTGCCTTTATTCCTGACAGGTTTTCCAGGTCACGGATACTAAAATCCTTCTTTACATTGTTCATTTTTTTCTAAAAATCCTTAAACAAATTTACAATTAAAAGAATAACTCGTTCAAAAAGGCACGTTAAAATTTATAGCGAACATAAAAAAGCCGGGCGCAAACCCGGCTCTATGTACCCACGACTAGATTCGAACTAGCACGTCCTTGCGAACACTACCCCCTCAAGGTAGCGTGTCTACCAATTTCACCACGTGGGCATAAAAATCATATCGGTGGTAAAGATAAAAAGCTATTGTTCAATTCAAAGTAATTTTTGGAATATATCTACTGGAGTGTGCCTTTTTTAAGATTTTTGAAAAGCCCAAGGCAAAGGGAACGGCGCGGTCATCTATATGGTGCTTGCCTATTTATTAATTCCACTATTTTAGGCCGTCTCCAAAAACTCAAGTAAAAGAGTTAAAAAGTTAAAAATGTCAGTTTAGATTCTATTTAAATAACAGTAATTCAATAATTTAAAGCCTTGTGAAATGACTATTAACGTCAAATGTGTACCAGAGCTACTTTCAGGGCAGATGCTATTTCAATGCCGTACATATTCCGTGGGCGTCATCTTTTTAATTCCTTTAAACTTCCGGTTAAAGTTAGAGATAGACCCAAAACCGGATTTTTCCGCAACTTCTAAAATACTCAAGTCCCTATTGGCACTGAGCAATTGGCAGGCGTGTTCTATGCGCAGTTCAATAAGGAACTGAAAAAAGGTCTTGTTGGTGCGTTGTTTAAAGAATCTACAGAAGGCATTTGGGGTCATAAAGGCCAAGTCGGCAACAGTTTTGAGTTTTACATCGGTATCAAAATGATGCATTACATAATCCAAGACATCCTGTAGGCGCTTGCCCTCGTTCGCACTTAAGGCTTTTGGGTTTACAAATCCGGTAAGCATCGTAGCCGGACTTTCCGCAATACTTCGCAGTAAGCGAAGAAATAAAATAAACCTTGAGAACTTATCCTCGGCCGGTAGCTTTTTTAGAATTTCCCGTGCCTCCAAGTTATCATCGGAAACTTTGTAGCCCGTGTTCGGTTTGACAAAAAAAGAGGTGGTGCGTTCCAGATCCGGAATGGCAAAGAAGTCGGTTCCAAAGGTTTTCGCCGTAAAGAATACCGAGATCATGTGGGAAGCTTCATCGCTGGGCGTACTCTGGAAAAGGTGTGGAATTTTTCCGTCGATGACAAAGAGGTCGCCAGCGGAATAGGAGTGTACGCTATCGCCAATAATCAGTTTCCCCTGTCCCTTTACCAAAAGGCTGATCTGTATTTCTTCATGCTGATGTAGCTTATCAAAAAAAATAAGTTCCCTATCCACCTGAACGATCAATGCACCGGCTACGGGTTTTGGTATTTCAAATGGATATATCTTCAAAGTGTGTGAAATTTACCTAGTAATCAATTGATAACTCAAATATAGGGTAATATAGTCTAAGTTAGGGTTAAAATTGATGAATCCGTTTTGTTTGCTCTCCCTATATCTTTGTATAAATTAAAAACAGTACACATGGGTATCAATTGGAAAGGCGTAATGCCAGCGGTAACGACAAAATTTAAGGAAGACGACACATTGGACATGGACATGTTCCAAGTAAACATACGGGCGCAGTTGGATGCCGGCGTTTCCGGAATCATCTTGGGAGGTACCTTGGGCGAGGCGAGTACGTTGACCGCCGATGAGAAAAAGCAGTTGATTATAGAAACGGTACAAATGGTAAAAGGTGCTGTTCCCGTCATCATCAACATAGCGGAGCAAACAACAAAAGGCGCCATTGAAGCAGCGCGAGTTGCCAAAGAATGCGGTGCCAGAGGTCTAATGGTATTGCCTCCAATGCGTTATAAGGCAAATGATTATGAGACGGTAACCTACTTTAAGGCGATAGCCAACAGTACAGATTTACCTATCATGATCTACAACAATCCTGTTGATTATGGTATTGAGGTAAGCTTGGATATGTTTGAGGAGATGCTGGAGTGTAAAAATATTGAAGCCGTAAAGGAATCTACCCGCGATATTTCTAACATCACAAGAATTAAAGCCCGTTTTGGTAACCGATTAAAAGTATTTACCGGAGTGGATACCCTAGGCTTGGAAAGTATATTGATGGGTGCCGATGGTTGGGTGGCCGGTCTGGTCTGTGCTTTCCCAGCGGAAACCTGTGCGATCTATGAACTTGCCAAAGCAGGCAGAATAGCCGAAGCCTTGGCCATTTACCGATGGTTCCTGCCTATCTTGGAACTGGACATTAATCCGCAACTGGTACAGAATATTAAAATGGCAGAGGTTGCTACAGGAATTGGAACGGAGCGCGTTAGGGCACCAAGATTGCCTTTAATAGGTGCGGAGCGCGAACGGGTTGCAAAAGTGATCAGCGTGGGCTTGGCCAACAGACCGCAATTACCTGCTTATAAAGAATTGAGCATGGCTTAAAATGAAACATATTCATATTAGAGTATAATTTTAGAAATAAGGAATCACCATCTGAAGGCTTTTAGACGGTTCTTCCTTATTTTTGGTTATAATTCAAAAATATAGAACTACATGATATCTGGAGCTAATTACATTGGATCGGAACTCTCTAAAAAAGGAGATCAACAGTTTAAGACTTTCAACCCTAAACTAAATCTCCCCACAGAATGGACTTTCCAAGAAGCTAATGAAGACGAAATAAATGAAGCGGCAAAATTGGCCAAGGAAGCTTTTGCGGTATACCGAGAATTTTCCGGAAAGCGCAAGGCCGAATTTCTGCGTGCCATTGCCGAGGAAATAGAGAATTTAGGTGAGGAACTGATTGAGGTATACACGCAAGAATCCGGTTTGCCCGCTGGGCGTGCTACGGGCGAAAGAGGAAGAACCATGGGTCAGTTAAGAGCTTTTGCCACCTTATTGGAAGAAGGTTCTTGGGTGGAGGCTACTATAGATACCGCGCAGCCGGATCGCCAACCGCTACCAAAAGTGGATCTTCGTATGCTATTATGCCCCATAGGACCTATAGTAGTTTTTGGATCTAGTAATTTTCCATTTGCATTTTCTACCGCTGGTGGCGATACCGCTAGTGCCCTTGCCGCAGGATGTCCCGTAATCGTAAAAAGTCACCCCATGCATGCCGGTACCGGAGAAATGGTATCCTCCGCAATTATAAAAGCTGCCCAAAGAACGGGTATGCCCAACGGTGTGTTTTCCAACTTGAATAGTAGTGGAATAGAAGTGGGACAACGGTTGGTAATGCACCCTGCCATAAAAGGTGTGGGCTTTACAGGAAGTATAAAAGGCGGAACGGCATTGTACCGTATGGCCAACGAACGGCCCGAACCCATACCTTTGTTTGCGGAAATGGGCAGTATTAATCCTATCGTGCTCCTACCATCCGCGCTAACGGAAAAGGGCGATGACTGGGCAAAACAATACGCAGGTTCCATTATGTTGGGTGCTGGTCAGTTTTGCACTAATCCGGGCCTTATCTTGGGGATAAAGAGTACGTCTTTAGACGGATTTATAGCTACCTTGGGCACCGAAATCGCTACTTTGGAACCTACTTGTATGCTGCATCCCAATATCCATAGCAGTTATGAAAAAGGGAAAAATGAACTTTCCGCCCAAGCTACCGTAGATATGGTGGCGGATTATGATACCGAAGTAGCCCCTAATGTGGGACAACAGCGGGTATTGACTGTAAATGGGGCTAATTTTCTAAAAAACACAAAATTACATCAAGAGGTATTCGGGCCGTTTTCCGTTGTTGTTCGGTGTGCCGATGCTAAGGAGCTGGAAGCCATATTGGCAAAATTGGAAGGCCAGCTTACAGGGACTATTCTTGGAAATACGAATGAACTAACAAAATATAAAGCGGTAGTGGATGCGCTTCAAAACAAGGTGGGGCGCATTATATTTAACGGCGTGCCAACAGGAGTGGAAGTTTGCCCGTCCATGCAGCATGGAGGTCCTTTTCCGGCCGCTACGGACAGCAGGTTTACATCCGTAGGAACGGGAGCGATCAGAAGATGGGTACGACCAGTAAGTTTTCAGAACTGGCCAAGCGAATTGCTTCCGGATGCCCTAAAGAACGATAATCCTTTAGGTATTATGCGGGTAGTAGATGGAGTCCACACCAATATAAAAGTATAGGCTTTTAAAAATCATTTTAATTAAAACGAGACACATGAAAAAAGGTTCGCCGTATTCCGTTGGGGTATCATTTTTGGTGACGTTCCTCATTAGTATTACAGGGCTTGCCCAAGAAACAAATGCCAAGAAATTAGAGGCTGTGATTGCCGAGGTTTCTGAATTTAAGCAATTTGATTATGTGGAATATCCTTTGGGAAGGTACCAAGCGGAGTTGGAAAAGAAGGATGCCGATTTTGCCCAGTCGCAATTAAAAGCCTTAGCGCAGATAGCGCTATCCGGATTGTCCGAAACCGAGCAAATTTCTTATGAACTGTTGCGTTTCAGCTTGCAGAATAGGGTAGACGAGTACAAATATGATATGTATTTAAATCCCATGCAGGGCGATTCAGGGTTTCACTTGAATTTGAACTATCGTATTAAGCCCATTTTGAGTCACGCCGATGCCAAACGGTATTTGAATACTTTGAACGCAATTCCCGATTTTGTGGACGAGCATCTGGTGCTGATGCGGGAAGGTATCAAGAAAGGCGTCTCCCAGCCCCAAGTTATTTTTAATGGATTTGAAACTACCTATGATATTCATATTGTGAATAACGTGACTCAAAGTGCCTTTTATGAACCTTTTAAAAGTTTGCCATCAAGTTTGAGCAAAGCACAGTCGGATTCCATTTTAACGGCAGCAAAAACAGCTATTGAAAAGAATGTGATTCCTTCCTTTAAGATTGTCAAAAAATTCTTTGAAACGGAATACGTTCCCAAAACAAGAATAGCCTTGGGCGTATCGGAAACGCCTAACGGAAAGGAATTTTATCAGAACAGAATCAACTATTACACGACCACGACGGAATATACGGCAGAAGACATCCATAACATCGGACTGGCGGAAGTGGCCCGGATTAAATCGGAAATGGAAAAAATCATCGAGAAGGTCGGTTTTGAAGGTAGTTTTGATGATTTTTTGACCTTTTTACGAACGGATGAACAGTTTTACGCTAAAACGGGGGAGGAGTTGCTCATGATTGCAAGGGACATAGCAAAGCGCATAGATGCCGAGCTGCCAAAATTCTTTAACACGCTTCCGAGAAGACCCTACGGCGTTATAAAAGTACCTGATGCGATTGCACCGAAATATACAGCGGGTAGGTATTCGGGGCCATCATCGGATACGCAACCGGGCTTCTATTTGGTAAATACCTATAAATTGGAAAGCAGGACATTATATACCTTGCCGGCTCTTACCGCCCACGAAGCCGTTCCGGGGCATCATTTACAAGGAAGTCTTAACAAGGAACTCGGCGATAGTATTCCGCAGTTTAGAAAGAATACTTATTTATCTGCCTACGGGGAAGGTTGGGCGCTTTACACCGAGTATCTAGGAAATGAATTGGGCATTTACACCACGCCTTATGAGGAGTTTGGAAAATATACCTATGAAATGTGGCGCGCCTGCAGACTGGTGGTAGATACCGGAATCCATGCCAAGGGCTGGACACGGGACGAAGTAGTTAGCTATATGTTGGAGAACACCGCACTTTCCGAGCACGAAGTCAATACGGAAACCGACCGCTATATCGCATGGCCCGGACAAGCTATTTCCTATAAGATGGGCGAAATAAAAATCAGGGAATTGCGCAAACGTGCCGAAGCCGAATTAGGGTCAAAATTTAATATCAGGGATTTCCATGAGATTATCTTGGAACAGGGAACGGTAACCTTGCCTATCTTGGAAAAACGGGTAAATGCCTACATCCAAAAAACGAAATAGTACATGCCCAAAAACACATTTGTTTGTATAGATGCCCACACCTGCGGTAATCCTGTACGGGTTATAAAGCATGGCGGTCCCGACCTTACCGGCGCGAATATGAGCGAAAAGCGTCAGCATTTTTTAAGGGAATACGATTGGATACGAAAAGGCCTGATGTTCGAACCTCGTGGTCATGATATGATGAGCGGTAGCATTTTCTACCCACCGGCCGATGCTAACAACGATTTTGGTATCCTATTCATAGAAACCAGCGGTTGCCTGCCTATGTGCGGGCACGGCACTATTGGCGCCATAACCATTGGTATAGAAGAAGGCTTGATTATTCCTAAAGTTCCGGGAGAGGTGCGTATGGAAACCCCAGCCGGATTGGTAAAAGTAGCGTATCGGCAAACCGGAAATAAAGTAGATTGGGTGCGACTTACCAACGTAAAATCCTATCTCGCTGAAACGAACTTAACGATCGAATCTTCCGATTTGGGAGCGCTTATTTTTGATGTATCCTACGGGGGTAATTTTTATGCCATTGTAGACCCACAGGAAAATTTTTCCGGTATTCAGGATTTTACCGCCAGTAAGTTGATACAGTTCAGTCAAGAACTGCGATCTAAAATCAACGAAAAATATCCGGGCAAATTTGTACACCTAGAAGATGCTACCATTAGGGATGTAAGCCACATGCTTTGGACAGGAGACACCATTTCATCAGATGCTACCGCCAGAAACGCTGTCTTTTATGGGGACAAAGCCATAGACCGTTCCCCTTGTGGCACAGGAACATCGGCAAGGATGGCACAGTGGTACGGGAAAGGAAAGTTCAAAAAAGGCGATGAATTTATACATGAAAGTTTTATAGGTTCAAAATTCATTGGTAGGGTAGAAGAAGAGACAGATGTTATGGGAATACCCGCTATTATACCAAGCATACAGGGTTGGGCCAAGATTTACGGGCAGAATACAATAACAATAGATGATGACGACCCGTATGCACATGGGTTTCAGGTATTATAAGTATGGGAAAGAATATAGTAATTATAGGAGGCGGAATCGTGGGACTTAGTTCCGCGTATTTTTTGCAAAAGGAAGGTCACGAGGTTACCGTGATAGACAAGTCGGACATTACATCCGGGGCGTCATTTGTGAATGCCGGTTACCTTACGCCAAGTCACGTAATACCCTTGGCATCGCCGGGAATGATAGCCCAAGGCATTAAAATGATGTTCAATTCTGCGAGTCCGTTTTACATGAAACCGAGGCTAGACTGGGATTTTATGAAATGGTGCTGGTATTTTCATAAATCATCGACTAAAGAAAAAGTAGAGAAAGCGATTCCAGTAATTAAAGATATTAATATAATAAGTAGGGAACTGTTTGCAGATATTAAGGCGTCCGGAGATTTGGGAATTTTTCAATTGGAGCGTAAAGGCCTGTTGATGATTTATAAGACCGATGCTTCTTACGAACACGAGGCCGAGGTAGCCAAAAAAGCTAGTTTTTTGGGCTTGGAAGTCAATGAGCTGAACAGAAACGAACTGGACAGGATAGAGCCTAATATCCAGATTGATGCCAAAGGTGCTATTCATTACGAATGTGATGGCCATACGACGCCAACGGAGTTTATGCCCAAAATGTTGAACTACCTGCAAAGTGCAGGAGTAAATATCAAGACCAACCAAACGGTTTTGGATATGGATGTTGCCAACGGAAAAATAAGTAAGGTCATAACGGACAAGGCTACCTACGAACCGGATACTGTTGTGATGGCTGCGGGGTCATGGAGCGGGGAACTCTCCAAAAAACTGAATATAAAATTATCGCTACAAGCAGGAAAAGGCTACCGTATTAATGTAGAAAGGGAAACAGGGATTGGTATGCCGGCCATTCTAATGGAGGCAAAAATGGCGGTAACGCCCATGCAAGGCTTTACCCGTTTTGCAGGCACTATGGAGTTTACGGGAATCAATGATATCGTTCGAAAAGAGCGCGTTTTGGCCATTGCCAACGGCGCCAAAAGATACTATCCTAATCTAGAAATAAAACAAGCCGAAATAGACAATGCCAAAACCGGAATGCGCCCCGTATCCCCGGACGGAATGCCCTATATTGGAAAGTCCACAGACTACAGTAATCTTATTTTCGCCACCGGCCATGCCATGATGGGCTGGAGTCTTGGCCCGGCTACCGGCAAGCTCGTTTCTGAACTAGTGGACGGTAAAAAGACGAGCATGGGGATTGATGCGTTTAGGCCGGAGCGGAGGTTTCATTGATAAGCCCCTTAATTTTACATCAACCTAGTGCCAAGCTAGCCCAAAACCCACGCAGATGCATTGCCTAAAACGACATTTCAGCTTAAAGTTACAACTAAAACCAATATTACTGAGGCCGAGGACAAACAATCGCATAGTGTGGTTTTCAACAATTTAGGCTAGATAATCATCTCAAGGCCAAAATATAAGATAATTCTTACACATAATTAAATACTAATCTATACATTTTTACCGTTTACCTATTGACAAAAGTCATTCATCTACACCTATCCTATAAAATAAAGGGTAAGTAGGACGTTTGTTTTTGCTAAATGCTATGTTATGGATATTTTACTTATAGAGGACGACATTATTGAAGTGATGAAACTGGAAAGGACCTTATCCAAGGTGGATACCAAGCATACGATTATAAAAGCCAATAATGGAGAAGAAGCGCTTCACATATTAAAATCCGGTCATAAACTTCCCGATATTATTCTTTTGGATTTGAATATGCCACGGCTGAGCGGGATAGAATTTTTGGAAATCTTAAAGGCAGATATTGTGCTACAATACCTTCCTACCGTTATTCTTACCACTTCTGAAAATAGGGCGGATTTATTAAAATGTTACCAGTTGGGAATTGCTGGATACGTTATAAAGCCTTTAAAATATGAGGATTACGAATCTAAAATGAAAGCTTTGTTACAGTATTGGTGCATAAACCAATTGGTCAAAGCTTAACAAAGAACGCCATTTTACAACATAGTTTTGCCAGTAGGGTAACACTATTCCTACTTTGGTTTTTTAAATTTTAATATATGAAGGGTATCATATTTACCGAGTTCCTAGAAATGGTAGAATCCAAGTTTGGATTAGAGACCGTAGACCATATCATTGAAGTAAGCAACTTGCCATCGCAGGGTATTTATACCTCTGTGGGCACCTATGATTTTAATGAGATGGTAGGGCTCATTACCGAGCTCGGTGAAATAACGAAAATTGCCACGGGAGAGCTTATTTATACCTTTGGGCATTATTTGTTCGCTAGTTTGGTAAACGCGCATCCGGAGGTCATCCGATCCTATAATTCGCCCTTGAGCTTGATGTATTCCATAGAGGATCACATACATGTCCATGTAAAGAAATTATATCCGGATGCGGAGCTCCCCACCTTTAAAATTCTAGAAAAAACCGATACAACCTTATGCATGATCTACGCTTCCTCCAGAGGATTGTATAGGTTGGCGCAGGGGCTAATAGAAAAAACATTTGAACATTTTAACCAAAGCGCCAAAGTTTCCTATGAACTTTTAAACGACGATGGTACCGAGGTTAAATTTCGTATCGTACAAATAGCACAGCATGGATAGTAAGGAGGTACAATTGCTTAAGCGTGCCCTTGATCGTCAAAAAAGGGCACGGGTACAAGCGGAGAAAATACTTGAGGAAAAATCCAAGGAGCTCTATGATGCAAGCCACCATCTAAAGGAGGCCAATGCTAAATTGGAGAACCTTCTCAAGGAACAATCCTCTGAGTTGGGTGGAAATTTTATCAATATTATCGATCCTTATGTAGTCATGGACCTTCAGTTCAACGTTATTAATATGAACGATTCGGCCAAGGAATTCCTGGGGTATGATCATACGAAGGACAGATTGAACCTTTCCGATTTGGTGCATGAAGATTTTATAGAATATACGGCGGAATCTATACAGTCATTGTTTCAAGTAGGGGTACTTAAGAATTATCGTTCCAAAATCCATGTAAAGGGAGGTGCCATCAAATGGGTACAGATCAATAGCAGTCTCATTTACAATAAAGGAAAAAGACCTGTAGCCGCACAGGGTATTTTAAGGGATATTACCCAAGAAATGGAAATAAGACAGTTGCTATTGGAACAGCGAAGACAACTGGATATTATTGTGGAAAACTCTCCTTTAGGTATTATACTTACCTATGGCGGCAAAATAGTTCGTGCCAACAGCACGGCCAAGGCACTATTGGGTTTTGAGGACGCGGAGCTAAAAACAATGACGCTTATAGATTTATCCGATCCGGAGGACGTGGAGAAAAGTATGGCATTATTGGATGCCATGCACCAAGGTGAAATCGATAATTTTTCTATTGTAAAAAAGTACCGAAAAAAAGACGGTTCACAGTTGCTAGCGAAAACCTTGGTCAATGCAGTTAGGAATAGCGCGGGCGATACAGAGTATCAGGTAGCACTCATCGAGGATATTGCCAAAGAGCGTGAAGCAGAAGATAGGTTAAAGGCAGAAAGGGAAAAGTACAGCAGTATAATTGCCAATATGAACCTTGGCCTTATCGAGGTAGATAATGACGATATCATCCAAATGACCAATCATAGTTTTCGCCAATTGAGCGGTTTTCAGGAAAGCGAACTAGTGGGCAAAAAGGCTTCCGAGGTGCTTCGGGTGCAGAACAAAAACATAATACCATCTAAAAGCGAAAAAAGAATGGTAGGAAAATCCGACTCCTATGAGGTAGAAGTCTTGGATAGGATGGATGAGAGAAAGCACTGGTTGATCAGTGGTGCTCCTCGTTACGATATGCATAATAAGGTTATAGGATCTATAGGAATACATTTGGATATTACCAATCAGAAGCAACTAGAGCTCCAAAAAGAGCGATTGCTTAAAGAATTGGAAAATAGTAACCAGGGACTTCAAGAATATGCCCACATCGTATCCCATGACCTAAAGGCGCCCCTAAGGAGTATAAGCGCCCTTTCTACGTGGTTGTCCGAGGATTATAAGCATGTTTTGGATGAAAGGGGGCAGCATAACCTTCAGCTTATGCAAGAAAAAGTAGCCTCCATGGATAAGTTGATACACGGCATTCTGGAATACTCAACGGTCAATAATTCCGCCTTGGACCAATCCAAAGTAGATTTGAACGAGGTCATAGAACAGATTGGCGAGACTATATTTATTCCGGAACATGTGCATTTAACCGTGCCTCAAAAACTTCCCACCATTTTGGCCGATGCTATTAAAATGCATCAGCTTTTTCAGAATATTATAGGGAACGCCGTGGTGCATATAGAGCGAGAGAAAGGCTTGGTAGAAGTCCTTTTTTCGGAGACGGCATCCCATTGGTCTTTCATAATCAAGGATAATGGTGTAGGTATCCCCAAGGAATATCACAAGAAAATATTTGAAATATTCCAATCTATTGGAAACAAGGAGCGATCTACGGGTATTGGACTGTCCATTGTCAAGAAGATTATCGATCGCTATGGCGGTGTCATTTGGGTAGACAGTGAGGTGGGCGTCGGAACTGCTTTTCATTTTACCATTAGTAAGGAAATCTGTGCTGGCCATACCAGTAGCAGGAAAATCCTTTGAATAAAAAAAAGCAGCTTTAATGGCAAAAGCATAAAGGGAGGAAGCTTTAGCCTTATACCCAGTAAAGAAGATCACCGATCTGTTCCAAGCCTAGATGTGGTCGGCGTCCGACCTAGACAAAGGAACTACCTTTTATGTCACATTTAAAAAAGAGTATAATGGATAAACCTAACTTAGATTACATAAAGCAATTGGCAGACGGCGATACAGCATTTGAACAACAGTTTATAACTATCTTGAAAGCTGAATTTCCTAAGGAAAAGGATGTTTATGTAAAAGCAATAGCAGATCAGGATTGGTACGAAGCATCCCAGATCGTACATAAGTTAAAACACAAATTTAATATCCTAAGCATGGAAAATGCCTATGCCCTGGCCGTGGATTTTGAAGAAGAGCTCAAAAACAGCAATGAACAAAGAAATACGGATTTTGTGCAAGTGTTGGACCTTATGGATAGTTTTATAAAAAATATTTAGGGATGAATTGCATTATCGTAGGCGACGAGAAAACAGCCAGGGCAATTGTTTCCAAACTATGTTCCAAAACACCAAAAATAGAAGTGTTGGACGAATTTGACAATGCCATAGAAGCTATTAAGTTTTTGAACCAACATCATGTAGATGTCGTGTTTTTGGATATTCATATGCCAGGATTTAGCGGTGTGGACTTGGTACAGACCTTAAAAGACACCACCAAGATCGTTTTAATTACCTCCGACACCAATTTTGGCATTGCCGCATATGAATACGAGGCCATTGTAGATTATTTGGTAAAGCCTATAACGGCAGAAAGATTTCAAAAATCAATTCAAAAAATTACAAATGCTTTGGATAAAAGGTCTCTGAAGTTTTTAGCGAGACCGATGATGTGCAGCGTGTAGAAGATTTACACATCAATATAGATAGACGCTTAATTAAGCTTAAATTCAAAGATATATTGTTTGTAGAGGTAAAAAGCGACTATATAGATATAACCACAATAGGCAAACAAGATCGCGTTCATACCACATTAAAGAAAATTAAGGATAAACTGCCCGAAAGGATATTTTTACAGATGCATAGGTCTAGTATTATAAATTTCACCAAAATTATAGATATTGAGGATAATAGTGTTCTCATAGAAAAAAAAGTAATTCCTATAAGCCGATCCAGTAGGCCGGAACCAATGCATAAGTTAAACCTGTTATAATTGTCCAAAGGAGTTTTAGGTTGGCACATAATCTTGTAATAAACCCTTGTAGTGGGTTACAGTATCCTCTTGCTGTTTTCTCATAGAGTGCCATACTTTTAAAAAAAGTGTTGGAAATTGGTTTTACAAAGAATTGCTGTCCTTTTGCCCAGCTGGTATAATCGTAATTACGCAAAATTGCAGTATTATACGAAATGGAAATCCTGAGAACAAAACGATTGCTGCTACGCGAGGCAACCCACGCAGATTCTTCATTTATTTACAAACTTCTTAACAATCCCAATTGGATCAAGTTCATTGGCGATAGTAATATTGTTGACCTTGCTGCGGCAAAAGGGTATACGCAGAATAATTTTATAAGTTCCTACGAAAAAAATGGATTTGGACTTTATGTAATGTGTTTGTTAAATACTTCTGTTCCATTGGTTTGTGTGGTTTTCTAAAGCGGGACTATTTGGACAGCGGAGATTTGGGTTATGCCATAGTACCGGAATAAGAAAGAAATGGCCATACCAAGGAAGCCGCCAAGGCAACCTTGGCTCAAGGAGCATGCAAATTTGGGTTCCAAACCGTTTAAGCGGTTGGTACAATTGATAATCTTAAGTCCCAAAAGCTTTTGGGAAGTATAGGTTTTTACCAAGAAAGCTATGTACTGCCATCTGGCACTGCCGTAGCGCTACACCTATTTTCTTGCAGGAAGCCACGCAACTAGGAATAATTTCAACTGAATTTTTTTGTTTTATACCCCAAGGCTTGCTATATATTTTTTATTGGAATCCATCACCAGCTGGCCTGTTTTGAAACTTGCCGGCCGGTTTATTATTTGGAATTTGGAATTTGGGATTTTGGGTTTGGAATTTGGATATTTTGGGTTTAGAATTTTTTACTAAAGCGGATACCTACTACAGCTGCCTTAACCTACAGATTCTTTCCATTTAACTACAACAAATTACGACTCGACTTACTGTTCGACTTCATGCGGCTCTAAGGATTTATTTTTGCGCAGTCTAAAGGCCCAATTTGTCTTTTAGAACCTTTTTTTAAAAGTGCTGTGGGTTTTGCTTAGTCGAAATTTGAAATCCCTAAAACAAATCATCATAGTTTTATAATATTATATTTTATACAAAATAAGAAAAATACTACAATAAAGTAAGTAAAAAACGTTATATGTAAGTATGTTTTTAGATGAACCATTAAAAAACAAGGTTATGGCAGTTCAAATTAAGGAAGAGTACGGAATCTTAAAAGTAGTGGGAGTATTAAACTCCGAAACAGCAAGGTTGACCATAGATTTCGTGAACACATTACTGGAAACCAAGGAGCGTGTTCTTGTAAGTTTGGAAGGTGTGCTATCTATAGATAAGATGGCAGCTAAAGCTATTGAAAAATTGTATACCAATGCGGTAAAGAATAATAAAGTGCTTTCAATTTTTGGTAAACAAAATTCTAATATCTCAGAAGTGATGCAGGCTACAAACACCAATTATATCTTTAGTTCGGATAGGGAATAAACTACTGAATTTTATCAAAAAAATTAACCTATAAAAAATAGCATATGAAAATTTTAGTTGTTGACGACAAACAAACCTTAAGCGATTTATTAGCCCAATTTTTAGGACAAAAACACCATGTTACCACCAAAAAAAATGGATTGGAGGCCTTGCAATGGTTACAGCAAGGAGATATTCCCGATTTGATTATTTCTGATCTGGAAATGCCTGAGCTAGATGGTTACGGACTTATTTCCAAAGTACGATCCAGCGGATATTTTTCCGATATTCCTATTATTGTACTTAGCTGTCGTGATAGCAGTGCCGATAGAATCAGATGTTTAAAGTTAGGTGCAAACGATTATATGGTTAAACCTTTTAATCCGGAAGAACTATCTATCAGAATAGATAATATTTTGGAAAAGAACGCTATAGGATAAATTAGTAAAATAATCTTTTTGTTTATCCTTAAGTAGTTAGAGGTCTAGCTAAATCTAAATCCTGTACTACTTCTTGTTTATAAGGTATTCCCTTTAGTTCATTTCCTTAAAATACAAGTAAGGCGATACTTACAACATGTTTACGCTACTACACAACAAATAGTTATATAACAGTAGTATAAATCTTACGTTTATTTAAAATTAGGACTACTAGGTATACTAATCATTTCCATTAAAAATAAATATAAAAAACATGCTAGACGTTTCTAAGGATACTTTATGTATTACCTATATAGGCGAGGATTCCTATTTTACAACGGATTTTACATCAAGGAATCCTAATTGTCACTTGGATAGTTATAGGAATTCGTTGGAGGCGTCAAATGCAATCAAAACCAATGACAGCTTATCCGCGATAATTTGTGAATATAAGCTACCGGGCCAAAACGGGTTGCTTTCTTCAAAAGTATCCGGAAAAACTTAAAGGAGCGTGGGATTCCCTTTATATTGGTTCATAGCCAGAAAGATGCAGCATTACGACAAGAAGCTATAAGCGTTGGGATCGATGATTTTTACA